>PPYF01241649.1_pt1 | contig 113361 bp, 108 predicted proteins | sample 1559871 | NCBI WGS metagenome assembly PPYF01 (sample SAMN08240021, study PRJNA423297) | Human gut metagenome, whole genome shotgun sequencing project.
GCCCGCCCTATGCGCACTGCCACTTCGAGGTGCGGGCCACGGCCACGGGCAGGGGGCTGAACCCCGCGCAGTACATGGGATTCTCAAATGCAGTTGGCACATACGGTGTTACAGAAACGGAGGAAAGCGAAATGAGTTTTGAAGCCGTAACGCCCGGCCGCAGCTGCATTGTGGCTATCACCGGGGGCGATGGCGGCAACCTCACGGGCGGCGACATCAGCTATTATCTTACCCAGTGGGTGAGGGACAGCGGGCTTGACCCCGACACTGCCATTGTGACGCGGGATGGCCTGGTAACGGTGGGGCCTCTCAGCAACGGCGACCAAATACTGCTCAAAAAATACAGCTATGAGCAGGGGCTGGGCTGGCAGTTCTCAGAGTACATAGAGACGCCGGAGGAACCAGCAAAACCGGACGAGCCCGCGGGGGATGACATCGAAGCGCTGCGTGCAGAGCTGGAGGCGAGCAAGGCCGAGGCGCAGGCTTTGCGCAACAGCCTTGCCAGTGTGACAGCAGAGCGCGACACGGCGTTGCAACAGGCCCAGGAGGCCGGGGAAAAGGCCGAGGCCGCAACAGAGCGTGCAGAGCATGCAGAGGCCAAAATAAAGGCCGCACAGGCGGCGCTGGAGGGATAACAGGTGGAACTTTTGCAGGACATCATTACGGCGGTGCTGCCTCTGGTGGCGGCCTTCGCAGGGTGGGCGGCGGGGCGCATGAAGAGCAATGCCAAGAAAGACAAGGCCGTGGAACAGGGGCTTAAAATGCTTCTGCGGGCAAAAATCATAGACCTCGGCCTGCACTACATCGAAACCGGGGAAATTCCTCCCTATGGGATGGAAACGCTGAAGGGGTGCTATGTCGCCTATGATGCGCTGGGCAATGGAGACCGCTCTGTAGCAGATATCGTCCGGCGCTGTGAATCGCTTAAAATTCGGAATGGATAAGGAGAAAGAAAATGGATGTATCAATTTTCGGCATCGCCACTGTAGTGGCAATCACTGTGCTGTGTTATCTGGTGGGTACTGTCGTTAAGGCAACCCCGTTTGACAACAACAAATACATTCCTATTGCTTGTGGCTTTTCCGGCTTGCTGCTGGGCCTTGCGGCCCTCTATGTGGGCATGCCGGATTTCCCGGCAACAGACCCCATCACGGCTGCGGCCGTGGGTGTGGCGTCCGGCCTTGCCGCCACGGGTATTGACCAGGCGGTAAAGCAGCTGAAGAAATAATACAGGCCCCCGGTGCATATAGCACCGGGGGCTTTTATCCATTTATGGGAATTTCTTCCTGTGCTTTTACTGTGCCTTTTCTGTGCCAAAAATGCTACTTTTCGTTACTTACCGTTACCGACCAAGGAAGCGAAAAAACCGCACTGTTAAGCCATTTTTGGCCTAACAGCGCGGTTTCTGGAATGGTGAGCCGCCGGGGATTCGAACCCCGACCGTGCGGTAATAATATTCGCTGCGGCCATTCACCGTCACATACAGGGTGTCGAAGTTGACATATTCCCATGTGGCATAGTATTGTTCGTTACCTGTATTTACCATTCCGTCCTCATAAAAGTGATAAGTTGATGACGGGAGATAAAAACTTGTATAAAAACTTCCTTCCGATGGGATGTCTATATAGTTGCCACTGCTAGCATACCACTCGCCACGCATAAAAGCCAGCATATCTCTAGTGGCCGCATAAGAAACATCAATATATTGCTCTAAATAGCGCAATTTTTCACTGATTTCTCTTGGATAAGAGGAATATCCAGCTCCTCGAATCATGTCACAAAGGTGAATTGCCTCCAAATAGAGTTCTGATATTTCATATCCTTCATATTGCGATGTCACTTTAAAATACTGCTCTGCGAGGCCATACCCTGGTTTTTTGTAGTCCTCCATAGCCTTATCAAATATTTGCGGCACACATTCCTGCATCAACTGGGAAGCATCTAAAAAATCTTCAATATTAGAAAGTAAAATGTATCTTTTATAGATGTCATCGTTCTCTAGCGCCTTCAGATAAATGCGAATATTTTCCGCCAGCTCCTCAGAATCCTGATATCCTTCCAGCACAAGAAAGGCCTGACGCGCCTGCTCCAGCTCGCCCTGCTCCATCAGCACCTGTGCGTCCACATAGGCCGCCTGCTGTTCATCCAGCATGCTCAGCCACGGTGCACGGCGGTATACGGCCTGTGCCCGGCCATATTGCCCATAGGAAATAGCCGTTTCCAGCGCGCCGGCCTGCCGCCAGGTGTAAATGCCAAAGCCGGCCGGCACCGCCAAAACCGCCAGCACCACCACTGCCGCAACCACCCGCCTGCGCAGGCGGCATTTCTTCGGCTGCGGCGCAGGCTGCGCCGGCCCCTGTGCCGCCTGTGCCGCGGCAGCGCACGGCGGCATCTCCCGGCTTTCCACAGTGGCCGCCGGGTGCGGCGCATCTGCAGCAGGCGCTGCTGTTTGGGCTGCCGCAAGGCGCGTGGCCAGCCCGGCAAGTTCGGCGGCAAACTGCGCAAGGCTTTGTGTGCGCCTGCCCGCCTGCATATCCATGGCGTTCTCCACAAAAAAGCGCAGCGGGTTCTGCTCGCCAAGGGCAAGCGGCGCGCCGTTCATGCGCGCGGGGATATCTGGCGGCACAGCGCCCTCGGTAAGGGCGTACAGCACCGCGCCGTAAAAATATACGCTGCCCGCCTCGCCCTGCACACCATAGTAAATTTCGGGCGCGGTGTAGCCCGGCGCACGGTAATCGGCCCCGTTTTTCTTCACAAGTTCTATGCCATTGCCGCGCACCAACACGCACTGCGGCGCGCAAAAGCTGTGCGCCTGCGTCCCTTTTTCCTGCAGGGCTGCCGCCACGGCTGCGGCCGCCTCGGCCGGGGCCAGCCTGCGCCCCGCCTGCACAAACTGTACAAGCGGCACGGCCCGCTGCCCTGTGCCGCGCGGCCGGCCTTTTTTCTTCCACATGAAAACGCCCAGCACGGCCCCGGCCGCACACAGCGCCAGCGCCGCCACACCCAGCACAACCCCCATGCGGGATTGCGTCTTATACGGAATGCCGTTTGCCTCCAGCACATTGATGAGCTCAACGACATGCACGGCGCCATTGATGTTTTGCGCACCGTCCACGCCCACGGTGTTTACCCCCACCACATTTCCGTGCCCGTCCAACATGGGGCCGCCGGAATTGCCCTGGTTGATGGCTGTGTTTGTCTGCACAAGCTGCACGTCCTGCGAGGCCGTGCCCACCACGCGGCTTGTCTTGATTGCGCTGACGATGCCGTCTGTCACCGTCATTTCATCCACACCTGCCGCCTCTTGCCCGGTCAGTATGTCCGCCCCGCCGGGAAAGCCCAGCGCCCACACCGCAAGGCCCGTGTCAAAGCTGCTGGTGCGCAGCGCAAGGCCCGGCACCTTCAGGGGCGCCGCGGTTTCCAGCACAACCAGGTCTGCCCCGGGGGCCGTGGCCTTCACTGTGGCCGGCACGGCCGCATCGTGCGAAAGGTATATTTCAAATTCGCTGCAGCCCTCTATCACATGGTAATTTGTCACCACATAGCACGAGTTGCGCGCCACGGTGAAGCCCGTGCCGTAGAAGGCGTTTTCGCCGCTTATGGCCACAATGCGCACCGTGCTCTGCCGCGCGTCCAGCACGGCGCCCGGCACGCTTTGCGCGCCGAAGGCCGCGCACGCCAGCAGGCACGCCAGCGCCAAAACGGCCGCCAGTTTCTTTCCAACACCCCGCATAAAAAAACCCCATTCCCCGGGAAATGCCCCGCGCCACCCGCAACAGGGGCAGGCCTTTCTGCTGCCGGCAAACACCTTACCCCTTTTGTTTTATCATATCACATCCCCGGGCCCGGCGGCACAGGCGTCTTACACAAAAAAGCGCCCCTGCCTTCAGCATTTTGCCAAAAGAAGGGGCGATTTTCTGTTTTTCGCTGTCAGGCGCGGCCCGCGGCGGCGCAAAGCCATTCTTCGTCATGCGAAACGCTGTTGAACAGCGCCTCCAGCTTGGGAATATCCGCGCGCAGCGCCATGCGCACAAACCCCTCGCCAGCGGCGCCAAACGCCGTGCCGGGTATGACGGCCGCGCCATGGCGCGCCAGCAGCTTTTGGGCAAAGGCGGCGCTTGTGTCGCCCGTTTTGCGGATGTCAAGAAACGCGTACAGCCCGCCCTGTTGTTTTGGCTGGGCCAAAAACGGGATGTCCGCCACCCGCCGGGCCACATATTCGGCGCGGGCGCGGTAGGTTTCGTTTACATGGGCAAATATCTCGCGGCGCAGGGCCAGCGCGTGCAGCCCCGCCCGCTGGGACACCATGGGCGCCACATACACATTGCTTTCGTTTATTTCGCGCATTTTTTGCACAAGCGGCGCGGGCGCGGCCACATAGCCCAGGCGCCAGCCGCTCATGCAGTAATCTTTGGAAAAAGAGTGCACCGTGGCCACATGCCCGGCCATGCCGGGCATGCCGGCAGCGGGCACAAACGGGGTGTCGAAACAATAGGCGGTGTAAATGTCATCTGCAATCAGCACAATGCCCTTTTCCCGGCACACCTCGCACAGCGGGGCCAGCTGTTCGGCCGTAAGGCACACGCCGGTGGGGTTATTGGGCGTGTTGAGAATAACGGCCCTGGTGTTTGGCCCGCAGGCGGCCGCCAGCGCCTCGGCCTGGGGCACAAAGCCCTGCTGCGGCAGGGTGGCCACCTCTACCGGCACGCCGCCCGCCAGGCGCACCTGCTGGGGGTATGGGGAAAAATACGGCGCAAACAGCACCACTTCCTCCCCCGGGGCCAGCAGGGCCGACAGCAACAGCCACATGGCATGGCAGCCGGACGCCGTCACCATCACCTGCTCGGGGGCTAGCGCAAGGCCATAGTCCTCCTGCCAGCTTTGGCAAATGGCCGCCACCAGCTGTGCATCGCCCGCTGCCGGGCCATAATGCGTATAGCCGTGCAGCGCGTCCTGCATGGCGGCGCGCACCACGCGCGCATCGGTGTCAAGGTCCGGGTCGCCCAGGGCAAGGTCCAGCACGGCGCCGCTTTGGGCGGCGTCCGCCATGGCCATCATTCCGGCAAGCCCGTCCAGGGCCGCATCATTCTGTTTCATAATCTCCCTCCTGGCCACGGGCAGCCCGCCGCGCGGGGCCGCCCGTCTGTTGTGGTTCAATCAAACGTGCGCAAAAATTCCGACACAAGGGCCAATCCCTTGCGCAGGGCTGTGGTATCTTCTGCAAAGCAATAGCCAATGCGCAGCCAGCCCTCCATATCCATAGCCGCGCCGGGCAGCAGCATAACGCCCGTCTTTTCCAAAAGCTGTTTGCAGAAGGTGACGCTGTCCACCGGGGCGTCATACTTCAAAAAGGCTGTGGTGCCCGCTTTAGGCCGCACATATGAAATGCGCGGCTCGCTTTGCACCCACGCGTCCAGCACAGCGGCGTTATCCGCCACAATTTTCAGGTTGCGGCGCAGCAGCGCCTCGCGGCTGTGAATGGCAAGCGCGGCCAGGTAATCGTCTATTTTTCCGCAGCTGATGGTGTTGTAATCCCGCCGGCGGTTGATGCGCTCAATCAGCTCTTCCGGGGCGGCCACCCAGCCAAGGCGCAGGCCCGCCAGCGAAAAAGTTTTTGAAAAGGTGCCCACACTGACGCCCTTTTCATACAAATCTGCCATGGCGGGGGCAAAGTTTTCGCCATACGGCGCGTGGTTCAGCCCGCGGTACGCCTCGTCACACAGCACCCAGGCGCCGCAGGCCCCGGCTATTTTCGCCACGCCGCGAAGCAGAGCCTCGTCCATCAGCGCGCCGGTGGGGTTGTTGGGGTTATTGATGCAGATCAGTTTTGTGCTGCTGTCCACAAGGCTTTCCAGCTCTGCCAAATCTGGCAAAAAGCCGTTTTCCGGCCGAAGCTGGCAAATTTTCACCCGGGCGCCCAGCGATTCCGGAATAGAATACAGCTGCTGATAGGTGGGAAGCACGCTGATAACCGTATCGCCCGGCTCTACCAGGGCGTTGATGACAAGGTCGTTCGCGCCAATGGCCCCGTGCGTGATGGTGGTGTTTTCGGGCCGCACCGTCTTATACAGGCCGCACAGCCCTTCGCGCAGCGCCATAGAGCCCTCGATGTCGCCATAGGTAAGCTGCATGGCGCGGATATCCTCCCACACCTTGTCGCCCTTGCCGGAAAGCGCGGCAAGCTCTTGCACTGTAAGCGACTTTACGCACGTCTCGGCCAGGTTATAGGTGCAGTTATTCTCATAGGCGTTCATCCACATCTCTACGCCAAAATCCCGAATCTTCATCGTATTCCTCCTTTTCGCTCACAGCTGCACCACCGTGCCCACGCCCATCGCCTCGGCCCTGCGCAGCGCACAGGCCGCGGCGGCAAGGTCCTGCAGGGCAATGCCCGTGGTGTCAAACACTGTGATGTCTCCGTCCCCTGTCCGGCCCGGCTTCTGCCCGGCCAGCACCTGCCCAAGCTCGCCTGCAATTTCCTGCGGCGCAAGGAAGCCCTGCTTCACCGCCATTTCCACTTCCCCTACGGCAAGGCACTGGGGCGTGTCATCGGTGTATACGCGCGCCCCGGCCAGAATGGCGCCGTCCAGTTCCTGCTTTCCGGCAAGGTCGGCCCCCACGCAGCTGAAATGCGTGCCCGGGCGCACCCACGCCGCCTGCACAAGCGGCTTGTATGACGGCGTGGCCGTGACGATGATGTCGCTTTGGCCCACGGCCGCCGCAAGGTCTGGCGCAGGCTCGATGGAAACGCCGGCCGCATATACGCCAAGTTCCCGTTCCAGCGCACTTGGCAGGGCCGTGGCCTTTTCGCGCGCCTGGGCCGGGTTTTTGGCGTCGTGCAGCAACACGCGGCGAACCGAGGGCACCGCACGCAGCATGGCGCCCACCTGATAGACGCACTGATGCCCTGCGCCCACCACAAGCAATACCTGGCTGTTTTCCCGCGCCAGATATTTCGCCCCCAACGCCGCTGCGGCGCCCGTGCGCATGCCGGTGAGGGCACTGCCCTCCAGCACGGCCAGCGGCTGGCCCGTCCCGGCACTGAACAGGGCTACCAGCGCGGAAAGGGGCGCCTGCCCGCACCGGATATTGTCCTCAAAAAAGCTTACCAGCTTTAAGCCGAACACGCCCTCGCTGCCCAAATGGCCGGATTTGATATCCATATCCGCCGCCTTGGGTGAAAAATCGTGAAACACCAGCGGGAAGGTTTCCGCCTTTCCCTGTGCCTTGGCCAGATAGGCCTGCTGAACCCCCGCCAGCACGTCGTCCAGCAAAAGCACCTGTTTCAGCTCGGCCGCGCCAAGCACCCGTATCTCTGCCATACAAACACGCCTTTCTCCGCGCGCAAATGCGCAAAAAGCACACCTGCGCGGCTGTTCTTTGAGAAAAGCATACTGCACGCCCGGCTTTGCGGCTATGGCCGGACGGCCAAACGTGCGCCACGGCGTTTGGAAAAATTACAAATCACCGTGCAAAAAGGTGCACAGATACAGCTGCTCGTAAAAGGCCCTATCCTCCGTGCCCTCGCCGCACAAAAGCGCTTTCGCCTTCTGCATGCGGTAGCGCACAGTGTTGGGGTGCTGAAACAAATGTTTGGCGGCCAGCGCTGCGTCACCATGGCAGCGCACATAGCACAGGGCCGTTTCATACAAAGCCGTGCCGTTCTTTTCGTCATAGCTGCGCAGGGCCTCCAGCCACGCGCCGCAAAAGCGCTGCACATACCAATCCTGCCGGGCGGCCGCGCGCACGGCCTGCACGCCCATGGCCGCATATTCCGCATGGGGCAGGCCCTGCGCCTGCGCATACTGCGCGGCGCGCACGCTTTCTTCCATAGCGCGCCCTGCACAGGCAAGCGGCAGCACCTCGCTTGTGCCCGTGGCGGCGGCGCGCAAAGCGGCCGGCGGTGCACCCGCGCGCCCCGCGGCACAAAGCAGCACCAGCATGCCACCCAGGCGGAACACGGCCCCGCCGCTGGCTGCCTCCCAGCGGGCCGCCTCGTCCAGCCATGCCCCGGCCGGGGCATGGCCAGAAAGAGCACATGCCGTGCACTGCACCTGAACCGGCGCGGCGCCAAGCAGGCGCTGTGCCAGCCGTTCACAGCGCGCAGGCTGCTGTTCGCGCGCAAGGCGGGCAGCCAGTTTATCCTTTTTCTCAAACGCCGCGCTTTGCCCCAGCATGCCCTTTACGGCGGCAATCACATCTTCCAGATACACGCCGTCATACAGCAAAAGGGCCGTGCCTGTCTGCTGCGCCATGGCGCACACATGCGGCGGAAACTCGTGCAGGAACACCGTCTTTACCGCAATGGCGGTGACGCCGCGGCGCATCAGCCCCTCCATCGCCTGCCAGGCCAGGGCGGGCTGCCCCTGTGCAAACAGCATGGTGCTCAGCACCAGCTCGTCTTTGTAAAAATTGTCATAGCTGCCCTGTGTGGGCTCGTAATCCAGAAAGGCCACGTTGGCCACATTTCGGGCAAGGCCGCTTTGCCCCGCCACGCAGCGCATGCCGCGCAATGCCGGGTGGCGCAGCACTGCCTCCAGGCTCAGCATGGCAAGGCCCCCTTTTTTGTGTTTGTTATATGGTAACATACTGGGCCAAAGGCTATCGCCGCCAAGGGGCGCCCCGGCGCGCGCTGCCACAAAGTTGAAACCCGGTGTTCCGCTTGTTTCTTGATGCTATTGTACCACGCTGGCAGCAGATAGAAAAGGCCCGGCGGGAAACACCCGCCGGGCCGTGCGCACACAGCCCCTGCTGTGTTCAGCGCGCTTTTGTTTTAATTTCTTGCAAAATTTGAGCCTTAAATTCCTCCAACGGCTTCACCCCGCCGTTTTCCTCTTTGCGGGCGCGCACAGACACTGTGCCGTCCTCCATCTCTTTTGCGCCCACCACCAGCATATAGGGCACTTTTTGAAGCTGCCCCTCGCGGATTTTGTAGCCCATTTTTTCATTGCGGCAATCTGCCGAGGCGCGCACGCCCGCGGCCTCCAGCGTTTGGGCCACTTCGCGCGCATAGGCCTGGTGCGCTTCGGCAATGGGAATCACGCGCACCTGCTCGGGCGCCAGCCAGGTGGGGAAAGCGCCCGCAAAATGCTCGATGAGAATGCCAATGAAGCGCTCGATGCTGCCGAACACCACGCGGTGAATCATCACCGGGCGGTGCTTGAGGCCGTCTTCGCCGGTATATTCCAGCTCAAAGCGCTCGGGCAGCTGCATATCCAGCTGGATGGTGCCGCACTGCCAGGTGCGGCCAATGGCGTCTACAAGGTGGAAATCCAGCTTCGGGCCATAGAAGGCGCCGTCGCCCTCGTTCACCGTATATTCGCGGCCCAGCTCTTCCAGCGCGGCGCGCAGGCCGTCCGTGGCCTGCTGCCACGCCGCCTCATCGCCCAGGTGGTCTTCCGGCATGGTGGACAGCTCGATATGGTATTCAAACCCGAACAGGCTGTACACCTGGTCAATCAGCTTCACCACGCCTTTGATTTCATCCTTGATCTGCTCGGGCGTCATGAAGATATGCGCATCGTCCTGTGTGAAGCAGCGCACGCGCATCAGCCCGTGCAGCGCGCCGGACAGCTCGTGCCGGTGCACAAGGCCCAGTTCGCCCATGCGCAGGGGCAGATCGCGGTAAGAGCGGGGCTTTGTCTGATACACCAGCATGCCGCCCGGGCAGTTCATGGGCTTGATGGCAAAATCTGTGTCATCAATCACCGTGGTATACATATTCTTTTTGTAGTGATCCCAGTGGCCGCTGCGCTCCCATAAAGCGCGGTTGAGCATCACAGGGGTGCTGATTTCCTGATAACCGGCGGCGCGGTGAATTTCGCGCCAGTAGTCAATCAGCTCGTTTTTCAAAATCATGCCCTTCGGCAGGAAGAACGGGAACCCGGGGCCCTCTTCCATCAGGGTGAACAGCTCCAGCTCTTTGCCAAGGCGCCGGTGGTCGCGCTTTTGCGCCTCTTCCAGCATGTGCAGGTAGTCTTCCAGCTGGCTTGCTTTGGGGAAAGCGATGCCGTACAGACGGTCCAGGCTGTCGCGCTGGGCGTCGCCGCGCCAATAGGCGGCCGCCACCTTCAAAAGCTTCACGGCCTTCAGGGCACCGGTGCTCATCAGGTGCGGGCCGGCGCACAGGTCTGTAAAATCGCCCTGCGTGTACACGCTGAGCTGCCAGCCCTTCTCGGCATATTCCTCTAATAGCTCCAGCTTATAGCTTTGCCCGGCAAACAGCGCGCGCCCCTCTTCCACGGTGATAAAGCGCTTTTCCACCGGAAGGTCTGCCTTGATGATTTTTTTCATCTCGGCCTCAATGGCCTCAAAATCGCTCGTGGTAAGCGGGCGCTCTGCCTTGATGTCATAATACCAGCCATTTTCCAGCGCCGGGCCAATGCCGAACCGGGCCTGCGGGAACAGGTGCTGCACAGCCTGCGCCATCACATGCGCGGCCGTGTGCCAGAAAGCGTGCTGGCCCTCGGGCGAATCGAAGGTCATAATTTCCAGCGTGCAATCCTTTTCCAGCGGCGTGCGCAAATCGCATGCCTCGCCGTCCACCTTGGCGGCGCAGGCTGCCTTATACAGCCCCGCGCCGATGCTTTTGGCCACTTCGGCGGCTGTGATGCCCGCCTCAAACTGCCTTTTGTCGCCTTTCAGTGTTACTTGTATCATGCGTTTCCCCTTTCTTCAGCCCGGTTTCGGCTGAAAACAAAAAATGCCCATCCCGCACGAATGCGCACGGGATGAGCAGGAAGCCCACGGTTCCACCCGAATTATACTACTATTTGTTTTAAAATCAAAAATAAAACAAATAGCAATATCACTCTTGCCGGCTGTAACGGGCCGTGCCCGGCGGGGGTTCGCCCCCGCACTCTGCGGTGGTAGGAAGCATGCCCGGCACAAGGCCGCTTACAGCCCGGCGGCGGCCCTCTCTGCATGTGCAAAAAGCAAGTTCCCATGTCCGCTTCTGCGTTTTTACGGGATGGTCTTATGCAAGTAAGCATACACCCGCCCGTTGCGGTTTGTCAACGGTATATGTCACAAAGAGGTAACAATTTCTTGACAATTTTGTGAACAAACGATACAATATAACATGTGATTATATGTAATATTGAGGCAGCCCGCTGAAAAGAGCCGGGCTTGCCTTTTACTTCATTTGTAAATAAACCTGTTGTTTCGCTCGCCTTGGGCTGCCCTCATATTACTTTTATTCATCAATTTTGAACTGAATAGGAGTGGACCCCATCTTATGTTACCATTGTTACTGCCGTTGTGGCTGGTGATCATTGGGATCATGGCCATACTGGCCGCCGGGTGCGTAGTGGGCTTTTTTCTGGGCGAAAGCCACCGCAAAAAGGTAGCCGAGGCAAAAATTGGCAGCGCGGAAGAAGAAGCCCGCAGGCTTGTGAATGACGCTGTAAAAACGGCGCAGCAAAAGCGCAAGGAAGCCCTTGTGGAGGCAAAAGACGCCGCCCTTCAAATGAAGACGGAGGCCGATAAAGAAATTAAAGAGCGCCGCAACGAGCTCTCCCGCCAGGAGCGCCGGCTGGACCAGAAAGAAGAGGCGCTGGACAAAAAAGTTTCTGTGATGGAGCAGAAAGAGGAAGACCTTCGCAAACGGCAGGAGCTGGCCGAGGCCAAGCTGAACGAGGTGGAACAGCTTCGCCTGCGCGAGATGGAAAAGCTGGAGACCATTGCCGGCCTTTCCTCAGAGGATGCCAAGCAGCTGCTTTTGTCGAAACTGGACGAGCAGCTTGCCCACGAAAAGGCTATGCATATTGCCGCGTATGAAACGCAGACAAAGGACGAGGCCGAAACCATGGCGCGCGAGCTGATTAGCCAGGCCATTGCCCGCTGTGCGGCCGACCATTCCAGCGAGGCCACCGTGTCGGTGGTAGCCCTGCCCTCGGACGAAATGAAGGGCCGCATCATTGGCCGCGAGGGCCGCAACATCCGCGCGCTGGAAACAGCCACCGGCGTAGACCTTATCATTGATGACACGCCCGAGGCCATCACGCTTTCCAGCTTTGACCCTGTGCGCCGCGAAATTGCCCGCATGACGCTGGAGCGCCTGATCAGCGATGGGCGCATCCACCCCGCGCGCATTGAAGAGACGGTTGATAAATGCCGCCGCGAGCTGGAGCTTGCCATGAAGCGCGAGGGCGAAAAAGCAGTGATGGACGTGGGCCTGCACGGCCTGCACCCCGATATTGTAAAGCTGCTGGGCCGCCTGCACTACCGCACCAGCTATGGCCAGAATGTGCTGAACCATTCGCTGGAAGTGGCATATCTTTCCGGCATTTTGGCCGCAGAGCTTGGCGTGAACGTCACCCAGGCAAAGCGTGCCGGCCTGCTGCATGACATTGGCAAGGCGCTGGACCACGAGATAGAGGGCAGCCACATTTCCATTGGTGTGGACATTGCCAGAAAGTATAAAGAGAACCCGGCCATTATCCACGCCATTGAGGCGCACCACGGCGATGTGGAGGCCAAGACGCCGCTTGCCTTTATTGTGATGGCAGCGGACGCCATTTCTGCCGCACGCCCCGGCGCGCGCAAGGAAAACCTTGAAAGCTATATCAAGCGTTTGGAAAGCCTGGAGGAAATTGCCAACAGCTTTGAGGGCGTAGAGACAAGCTTTGCCATTCAGGCGGGCCGCGAGGTGCGCATTATGGTGAAGCCGGACGCCATCACAGACGACCAGCTTGTCATTTTGGCGCACAGCATCTCCCGCAAAATTGAGGAAGAGCTGGATTACCCCGGCCAAATCAAGGTAAACGTCATTCGCGAATCCCGCGCAGTGGAATACGCCAAATAAACAGCATTATAAAAGCGCAGCCTGATATTACAGGCTGCGCTTTTGCATTTCCATGGGCGCAAAGCACTTTTTCTGCAGGCAAACCATCAGGCCCTTTCCGGGGCAGGCAAAGAGGCCAGATACTTGTTCACCTGGCGGCGCGTGCAAAGGCGCACGCCCTGCTTGGCTGCGGCAAAGTGGGCCTCGTGCTGGGCACGCCGGGCTTTGGTGCGCCCTTCGTGCATAATCCACCAGAAAAATTCCGCATCAAATTTTTCCTTACAGCCCAGCGAGGGCCTTGCCTTTCCCCTGTATTGCCACCAGCGGCGCAGGTTGGCGGCAAGGCAGGGCACACGCGCAAAATCTAAAAAGATGCACACGTCTGCCATAGAAAAGCGCTGCGGGCAAACACGGGCATAGTTGCCGTCAATCACCCAGCCCTTGTTTTCTTCCAGAAATTTCTGCACCCGGGCATTCTGCTCTTCCAGGCTGCGCTCGTTCCAGTTTCCATAAAACTGCACTGTGTCCAAATGCAGCACCGGCAGGCCATACATTTCCCCCAGGCGCTGTGCCAGCGTAGATTTTCCGCTGCCGGAATAGCCAATAATCTGGATGCGCACGGCGCACCGCCCCCTTTCCAGATGTATGTGCCAGTATAGCACGCCCTGCGCCCGGCCGCAAGCGCCCGCACGGGGCGCTTTCTTCTCTCAGCCGGGGTAGCCCATGTAGGCCATGGTGAGCGGCGCCGTCTTTTCCATAGATACCCGGCACACCACAATGCTGCCGCCGCCCGCAACGCTGCCGGAATCTCCATTTCGGAATTCAAAATCCGGCCCCAGCGCCACGGTCCACTCCGGGATGCCGTCTTTGCACAGGGCCAGCGCAAGGGTGCCGGCCTGCACACAGTCGCTGTATTCATATTCATAGCGGTAACTGCCGTTCTCCAGCGCGACAAAGCCGCCGGGGCCGTCTGTGGCCTCCAGCCGCCAGCCCGCCGTATTTTGGCCTTCCGGCTCCCATATGCCCACCAGTGCAGAACCCACATAGTAATAGGAATTGCCGCTTCCCCTGTCCCCAAAAGTGGCGATATATTGATGTGTACGCCCGTCTTCCCCTTCATAGGTGGCTGTGCACACATCGCCGGTGAGCCATTGCAGCTTCAGGTTCCCCTGCACCGCATAGGGGAACTGCTGTGCATACAGGCCCCTCAAATGCACGGTTTTGCCTGTGGAGGGGTTTTTGTAGAACACAGCCAGCCGAAGCGAAGAGGAAAGGCTGACGCGCAGCCCCGCCCCATAGGCCGCCGCCCCCAGCGCCGCCGCCAGTGCAAGCGCCAAAAACACAGCGCGCAGCCGCCGGCGGGCCGCACGCCCCTGCTTCCAGCGCACCTGCGGCGTCTGGCGGCGCAAATGCTGTGCCAGGGCGTCGAACTGTTCTGCCTCCAGCGCCTGCTTTGGCACCGGCAGGGCGCGCCGCCCCCAAAACAGGCAAAGCCCCTGCGGCCCCTGCCATGCATCCGTCACGCCGGTGTAGGCAAGGCATGCGCTTTCGCCCGGGCTTTGCAGCAGCACGGTTTCTTCCCCAAACTGTGCACTGCGCACCCCGGCCTTGCGCGCGGCTGCGCGTAAATTCCGGCGCGAAAGCGCCCCAAAGAACACCTCTGCCCCATACAGCACTGCCAGCAGGCCCTCCACGGCAGCCAGCGCATACAGGCCTGTATCGCCCTCCCGGCCCGCCAGCCACAGCACACTTGCCCCAGACAGCACCAACAGCGCAAACAGCCCGCGCATTACCCAGCGCCGCCGCTGCACATGCTGCCCGGCGCGCACAGCCAGGCTGCGCGCCGCCGGGGTGAGGATATCCTTTATATAAAACAGGGGTGCCTGCAGCTGGGCTTCCGCCGGGGCGGGCACGGCTGCCGGCGGCATCTTGGAGGCCTGCGGCTGCTTTTCCCCGCCCGCCAACAGTTCATCCACACTCACCTGCAACGCGGCAGCCAGCTGCGGCAGGGCGGTGATGTCCGGCAGGCCAAGGCCGCGCTCCCACTTGCTTACCGCCTTGTTCGTCACGCCCAATGCGTCTGCAAGCTGTTGCTGTGTCATATCCAGCGCCTTGCGGCGGGCCGCCACAAAAGCGCCTATTTTTTCGCCATCCATTCCAATGCCTCCTTCTGGTGCGCGGCCCGGTGCATTCACAATGCCGGGCCCCGCTGCCTGGCATGTTTACTTTACCACACACCCCCGGGCGGGGCAACACACGGCCTGTGGAGGCCCTGTCTACGCAGCGTAGAGCGGGCCGTGCCCCGGCAAGGCCCGCCAATACCTGCAAAATGCAGGCCCGGCGGGGCGCCTGTTTTTACAGGCCAAGTGCACATGGCATTGCAAACGAAAGGTACCATAAGCCCCATGGCAACCCAATCGCCGCCATGGGGGCTTTCCATGCTTTTCCAACCAGGTACAAAACCGTTTGCGGCTGCCCCAGGGCCGCAAAAATTCCGGCGCTTGTTTTTTGTGCAGCCTGCCCGTTTACAAAGCGATGACGGCAGTGCTTTTGCCTCCAGAGGCCAGCCCGGCAATTTGGGGCAGGCCACAGCATGAAAAAGCCCGGCAACCCTAACGGATTACCAGGCTTTTTCAATGTGCTGGACATCAAAACCGCCAGCTCAAAACCAATAGTTTCTTACGTCAAAGCTCCCTTTATTCCTGCGGTTTTTCCTCGTCGCCCGGCTGCGGGGCATCTTCGCCGCCGTCTTCCGGCTCATCGCCCTTCACGCTGGCCAGTGCATCTTTCGCCTGTGTCAGCAGGCTGTCCGCCCCGGCTTTCACTTTCCCCAGCATCTCGGGCGCGTCCGCAGCCACTTTCTGCGCCACACTGGCGCCCGCATTCACCACGGCCTTGCCTGCCACCACAATGGCCTTGCCCGCCTCGCTAAGCGAGCCGGCCAGTTCATCCGTGTCGATGCCCGCCCTGCCGGCGGCCTCTTTCACTTTGTTTTTGGCTGTATCCACAGCCCCCGCCGCCTGTTCTTTCACCTCATATGCCGCATCTTCTGCGGCCTCTACAAGGTCTTCTTTCACATCCTGCAAGGTGGGCTGCGGCTGGGCCTCCGGCTGCGGCTCGTCGGGCTGTGCACAGGCCCTCGCCTCTTCTTCCGCAGCCTTGTTTTCGGAATATTTCTGCGCCACTTTCACAGCCGCAGCAGCACCGGCTGCAGCCACGCCAATTCCAAACAATTTTCCCCAAAATCCCATATTTCTTCGCTCCTGTCTGCAAATGCTCAAATTGGAATATACCGGGCTTTTCCTTTGGCCCATGCGGGAAAGGCACCTGCTGTGCCTGCCATCCCTCCGGTATCTTATTTTCATTATATCCGCTCTTATGCCGTTTGCAAGTAAAAAAGGGGCCTCAAACATGGACTTTTTGTAAATTTTGCCCAATTCGCGCTTTTTCAAGCCCCGGCTATGTGGCCACAGAAGTGGTGACGGACTGGAGCGATGAATTGCAGGGCTGGATAGACCGCACCCCGCAGAAACGCATGGGCACGCCAGAGGACATTGCCGGCGCCTACCTGTACCTTGCCAGCGATGCCTCCCGCTATGCCACCGGCACCGAGCTGTTGATTGACGGCGGCTACACCGCCATTTAAGCCCACGCACCGGCTTTTTATGAACAAAGGCGGCGTGTACCCTTGTACACGCCGCCTTTGGCAGTTTTTTGAGCCGGGCCCGGGGCTATTTCCATTTCAGCGCACGGGCGGCGCGGTAACCGATATAGCGGAACACACCGGCAACCAGCCACAGCTCTATTAACACATAACAGGGCACATTGCGCAGGCGGAACTTCGGCTTTTTCAAGTGGGGAATGGCGCGCGCTGCCTCCTTTGCGCCCTGAAGGTACGGCTTCCAGAAGCCGCGCAGGCCGAACACCAGCACCTTCAGCAGGTACCCCGCCAGCAGGAACGGAAAATTCAGCACAAACATCAAAAACGGCATATTCTTCCACGGCAAAAGAATGCTGTTGCGCCCGCTTTGCACGCTTTTGAATGCATTGTAGCGCACAGCGCCGGTGGTTGCCCCGCAGATATGGTAGCACTTTGCCGCCGGGCAATACATGTTCTTATATCCAAGGCTGTTGGCGCGCCAGGAAATATCCACATCCTCAAAATAGGCAAAAAACGTCTCGTCAAACAGGCCTATCTCGTCCAGAATGCATTTGCGGTACAAACTGGCGCCGCCGCAGGCGGAAAAAATGCGCTGCGGCTTTGTATAACGCTTCCAATACATGCCGTCGCCGCGCTTGCATGCCCAGCCGAACAGGGTGACGTAATCGCCTGCATCATCGGCAAGCTCGCGTTCGAAATGGCGGATCATCAGGCTTTGCACGGCAAATATCTTCTCGTCTGTGCCGGCCATGGCAACCAGTTCCTCCAGCCACTGCGGCTCGGCAAAGGCATCGTTATTAAACAGCACTACATATTCGCCCTTTGCCGCGCGGATGCCCTGGTTCACCGCGTGCGAAAAGCCTGTGTTGCGGCCGTTTTCAATCAGGGTATAGCCCTCTTGCCCCACATAGCTGCGGGCAATGGCAAGGCTTTCATCTTCCGAGCCGTTGTCTACTACAATCAGCTCAAAATCCCGAAACGTCTGTGCCCGGATGGATTCGATGGAGTCCTTCAGCCAGCCCGCGCCGTTCAGGTTTGGAATGACAATGCTTGCTTTCACGGCGCGCGGCCCCCTTTTTGCTTGGATGGCACCCATGCGCAAGGGCAGGCTTGTCTGGCCCTTTACACTGGCACGTGTTCAGTATACCCGCTTTGCGAAACGGTGTCAACGCGGCCATGCACATTTGCCAGAGGCCGGCCGATGCTTTATAATGATAAAAAAGCCGCCAAAAAGCGGCATGGCACACAACGCAAAGGGAGGGCCGGGCATGGCGCAGCACAAAGAGGATGGCAATGGCAAACGGCTGGCCGTTGGCATTCTTGCCCATGTAGACGCCGGAAAAACGACGCTTTCCGAAGCGCTGTTATATCAGAGCGGCAGCCTGCGCCGCCTGGGCAGGGTGGACCACGGCGATGCCTTTTTGGACACAGAGGCCCTGGAGCGCGAGCGCGGCATCACCATTTTTGCAAAGCAGGCCGTGTTTTCTGTGGGCGGCACATGCATCACCCTTTTGGACACGCCCGGCCATGTGGATTTTTCGGCCGAGGCCGAACGCACGCTGCAGGTTTTGGACTATGCCGTCCTGGTTATCAGCGGAACGGATGGCGTGCAGGGCCACACCCGCACCTTGTGGAAGCTGCTGGCCGCGCATCACATTCCCACGTTCCTGTTTTTTAATAAAATGGACCTGCCCGGTGCAGATAAGGCCGCTTTGCTGGCCGAAGCCCGCGCCGCTTTCGGCGAGGGGTGTATCGATTTTTCCCTTCCTGGCACACCGCAGTGGGAAGAAGCACTGGCCATGCAAAGCGATGAAGTGATGGAGGCATACCTGGAAACGGGCACCCTGCCGCCCGGCGCGTCTGCCCGGCTTGTGGCGCAGCGCAGGGTGTTTCCCTGCCTGTTTGGCAGCGCATTGCGGTGCAAAGGGGTAGATGCCCTGCTGGCCGCACTGGAGCACGACACCCTTGCGCCTGCCTATGGGCCGGAATTTGCCGCACAGGTGTATAAGGTAAGCTATGGCGGGAAAGGCGAGCGCCTGACCCATTTGAAAGTGACAGGCGGCGTGCTGCGTGCAAAACAACTGTTGTGTGCGCAGGGCGGCAGCTGGCAGCAGAAGGCAGACCAGCTTCGCATTTATTCCGGCGCAAAATACATGGCCGTGGCCGAGGCGCCCGCCGGCACGGTATGCGCCGTCACCGGGCTGTCGCACACCTATGCGGGCGAGGCGCTGGGCCGCCAGCCGCCTGCGCAGGCCCCCGTGCTGGAGCCCGTGCTCACCTACCGCGTTCTGTTTCCCGAAGAACAGGACGTCCACACCGCCCTGCAAAAACTGCGCACGCTGGAGGAAGAAGACCCTCAGCTGCGCGTCTCGTGGAACGCCCAGCTGGGGGAGGTACACATGCGTGTGATGGGCGAAGTGCAGCTGGAGGTGCTGGCACGCCTTGCACAGCAGCGCTTTGGCCTTGCCCTGCAATTTGACGAGGGCGGTATTTTATATAAAGAGACCATTGCCTCCCCGGTGGAGGGCATGGGGCATTTCGAGCCTTTGCGCCATTACGCCGAGGTGCACCTTTTGCTGGAACCCGCCGCACGCGGCAGCGGGCTTCATTTTTCCAGCGCGTGCAGCGAGGACATGCTGGACAAAAACTGGCAGCGTCTGATTTTGACGCATTTGGCCGAAAAGGTGCATGCAGGTGTGCTGACAGGCGCGCCCATTACAGACATGAATATCACGCTGGTGGCCGGGCGCGCCCACAGCAAGCACACCGAGGGGGGCGATTTTCGCCAGGCCACCTACCGCGCCCTGCGCCAGGGCCTGCGCAGCACGGAAAGCATCCTGCTGGAGCCTTGCTATGCTTTCCGGCTGGAGGTTCCGGCCGCGTCGCTGGGGCGCGCCATGGCGGATGTGCAGCGCATGAATGGCAGCTTCGAGCCGCCGCAGCTGTGCGGCGAAACGGCTGTGCTTACCGGCACGGCCCCCGTGGCCACCATGCGCGGTTATGCGCGTGAAGTGGCCGGGTATACCCAAGGAATGGGCCGCTTTTCCGCCGTTGTGCAGGGTTATGCCCCCTGCCATAATGCCGCACAGGTGATTGCCGCAGCGGCTTACAGCGCGGATGCGGATACGGAAAACACGGCCGATTCCGTGTTCTGCGGCCATGGCGCGGGCTTTACCGTGAAATGGAATGAGGCGCCTGCGCTGATGCATGTGCCCCCCGTGTTCCGCCCGGCAGCCCCCGCCCCGCCGCCTGCCCAAAGCCGCCCGCGCGAAGCGGCAAAGCGCTATACCGGCACGCTGGAGGAAGACAAAGAGCTGGAGGCCATTTTCGTGCGCACCTTTGGGCCCATCCGCCGGCGGGACCTTGTGGACAGCGCCATGGCACGCCGCCCGCGCGAAGCGCCCTCGCAGCCGCAGCAGCCGGTGCACGACTATCTGCTGGTGGACGGCTACAACATCATTTTTGCATGGGACGAGCTGAAAGAGCTTGCCAAAGAGAACATCGATGCAGCCCGCGCCGCCCTGGCGGATATTCTGTGCAATTACCAGGGTTTTCGCCAGTGCCATGTTATTCTGGTGTTCGACGCCTACAAGGTGCGCGGCGGGCGCGGCGAGGTGCAACAGTATGGCGGCATCTGCATTGTGTACACCAAAGAGGCCGAAACGGCCGACATGTATATTGAAAAGGCCACCTATCAGCTTGCAGGCCGCCACCGCGTGCGCGTGGCCACCTCGGACGGCGCCGAGCAGCTTATTATTTTAGGGCATGGCGCATTGCGCATGTCTGCCCGGGCCCTGAAAGAGGAAATTGAACTTGCCGACAGGCAGATTGCCGAGATACTGGCCCAAAGGCAGTAGCAAATTGCACGGGCCGCAGGCGGCCAGACGAAAAATTTTTACTTTCTTCTTACAAAATAGACAAATTCTGTTGACGGGCCACCGCTTTGCTGATATGCTGGAACTGCTGGAATAAGTGGTGGAGCCTGTCATAGAGCGCCGCTTGGTGTCTCTATTTATTCGCAGTGTGATAACATGCGAGCGGGCGCGCGGCCTGAAGCCGCCGTGCGGCAGCGGGGCAGGCCCTTTTTCTTGGTAAAGGGGCCCTGCCCCTTTTTTCCGGCTTTGCCGCAGGCAGGCCGGGCAATTTTCTTCAACACAGTTTTGCGAAGCGGGGGCTTGTATGGACGTATCGTTTTCCTCATTTCTCAGCCAGATGGGCGGCAACCCCGTTCTTCTTATTACGGTGGCGCTCACGCTGGGCGTGATTTTTGTCAACGGCTGGACAGACGCGCCGAACGCCATTGCCACCTGTGTCACCACGCGCTGCATGAATGTGCGCGCGGCAATTCTTATGAGCGCCGCGTTCAACTTCCTGGGCGTGTTTGTGATGACCAAAATCAACAGCTCTGTCGCCTCCACCATCAGCAATATGGTAGATTTTGGCGGCGACACGCGGGAGGCTCTGGTGGCGCTGTGCGCGGCGCTGTTTTCCATTGTGGTGTACAGCGTGGGGGCCTCGATTTTCGGCATTCCCACCAGCGAAAGCCACAGCCTCATTGCAGGCCTCTCCGGCGCGGCCATTGCCATTCAAAGCGGCATTGGCGGCATCAATATGGGCGAATGGGCCAAGGTGCTGTATGGGCTGGTGCTCAGCCTTGCGCTGGGGTTTGCCACTGGCTGGGCCGTGTGCAAACTGGTGACACTGATATGCCGCGGCATGGACCGCCGCAAAACCAACCCCTTCTTTCAGGCCGCGCAGATATTCGGCGCCGCCGCCATGAGCTTCATGCACGGCGCACAGGATGGCCAAAAGTTCATTGGCGTGCTGTTTTTGGGCCTTGCCTTCTGCAACGGGCAAAGCAGCGTGCAGGGCATTGGCATTCCCGTTTGGCTGATGCTGCTGTGCAGCGTGGTGATGGCCCTGGGCACCAGCGTGGGCGGCGAGAAAATCATCAAATCGGTAGGCATGGACATGGTTCACCTGGAAAAATATCAGGGGTTCTCGGCCGATATGGCCGCCGCGCTGTGCCTGCTGTATTCCAGCCTGTTTGGCATCCCTGTCTCTACCACACATACCAAAACCACTGCCATTATGGGTGTGGGGGCCGTAAAGCGCCTCTCGGCCATCAATTTCGGCGTGGTAAAGGACATGGTGCTCACCTGGGTGTTCACCTTCCCCGGCTGCGGGCTTATCAGTTTCATCATGGCAAAGCTGTTTATGGCCATTTTCTAAACCGCTTTTAGCCCGGCCCCCGGGCAAACATTTCAGGAGGCGCGTAACGTCATGTCAAAAAAAACAGATTCTTTTTATTTCGAAAACTTCATTGCCTGCACCCAGCTCTCGTGCGAGGCAGCCCATCTTCTGGAGCAGACGATGGAGCACTTCGACCCGGCCCAGCTTCCTGAGAAGCTGGACGAGATCCATGCGGTAGAGCACGCTGCAGACGAAAAGAAACACGAGCTGTCGGACGCCCTTGTAAAAGCGTTTATCACGCCGATTGAGCGCGAGGATATCACCCTGCTCAGCCAGTGTATCGACGAGCTCACCGATAAAATTGAGGATGTGCTTATCCGCATCTATTACAACAACATGAAGACGGTGCGCCCCGAGACGCTGTCCCTGGCCAAGGTGGTGGTGCACTGCTGTGAGGCTGTGCGTGAAATGATGGTGGAGTTTGCCGATTTCAAGCACTCCAAAAAGCTGCACGAGCATATCATCCACATCAACACCATGGAGGAAGAGGCCGACGCCCTGTTCATCTCCAGCATGCACGAGCTGCACAACACCAGCACCGATGCGCTGGAGATTATTGCCTGCCGCGAGGTGTACATGTACCTGGAAAAATGCGCCGACGCCTGCGAGCATGTGGCGGACGTGGTGGAAAGCGTTGTCATGAAAAACTCTTAAATTTACTTCCCCGGGTGCCCGGCGTGTATGCGCGGGCGCCCGGGGATGCACCAAGACAGGCCGCCGGGAACCCCCCGGCGGCCTGTTTTTTCTTCCCCGTTTCCCTGCGCCTCACCGCAAAAACAAATGCAGCAGCCTATCGTACAGCGCGCGCCTGTACGGCTGGTAGCGCATGGGAAGGTCCAGCCATGTCTTTTTCTCCACCATGCTCTTTGCGTGGGAAAATGCGTCAAACCCCACTTTGCCATGGTAAGCGCCCATACCGCTTTCACCCACGCCGCCAAAGCCCATTTCGCTGGTGGCAAGGTGAATGATGGTGTCGTTGATGCATCCCCCGCCGTAGCGGCAGCGCTCGGTAACCTGCTGCATTCTCTGCCTGTCCTCCGAAAACAGGTACAGCGCAAGCGGCTTTGGCTTGTTGGCCAGCAGCTCATACACTTCTTCAAACCGCTCGAACGTAAGCACAGGCAGAATGGGCCCAAAAATCTCTTCCTGCATCACGGCGTCGTCCCAGCTGACAGAATCCATCACAGTGGGTTCTATTTGCAGTGTTTCTGCCTTTGCCGCGCCGCCCAGCACCACTTTGTCAGGGTCCAGCAGGGCGCACAGGCGGTCAAAATGCTTTTGGTTGACAATTTTGCCGTAATCCGGGTTTTCCAAAGGGGCCTGCCCATATTGCGCGCGCACCTGCCGGCATATCTCTTCCACCAGCGCGTCTTTCACGCTGCGGTGGCACAGAATATAATCGGGCGCAACACAGGTTTGCCCGCAGTTGAGATATTTGCCGAACACAATGCGCTTGGCGGCCAGCTTCAGTTTGGCCGTGCTGTCTACAATGCAGGGGCTTTTGCCGCCCAGCTCCAGCACGGCGGGCGTCAAATGCCGGGCCGTGTGCAGCAGCACCTGTTTTCCCACATTTTGGCTGCCGGTAAAAAAGACAAAGTCGAACTTTTGCTCCAGCAGGGCAGCGTTTTCTTTTCGCCCGCCGGTTACCACTGCAACATATTCAGGGGCAAAGCATTCGCCAATCATCTTTTCTACCACAGCGCTTGTGGCCGGCGAATAGGCGCTGGGCTTGACAACCGCCGTGTTCCCCGCCGCAATGGCGTCCGCCAGCGGGTCCATCGTCAAGAGAAACGGGTAATTCCACGGGCTCATAATCAGCGTGTTGCCATAGGGCGAGGGTTTCACATAGCTGGCGGCGGCAAACTGCGCCATGGGGGTGCGCACCCTGCGCCGCGCCGCAAAGCGTCGCGTGTGGCGCGCCATATAACTGAGCTCTGTAAGCACCAGCCCCGTCTCGCACATAAAGCTTTCATATTCGCTTTTGCCAAGGTCCTGCCGAAGGGCGCGGGCAATTTCTGCTTCATGGCTCTGCACGGACGCATGCAGCTTTTTCAGCGCCTCAACGCGAAAGCTCACCGGCAGGGTGGCGCCGCTTGCAAAAAAGCGGCGCTGCCGTTCCAGAATTTCTTCAATGTGCATGGTTATTCCCTCCTACCCGATACGGTTTTGTAAAATTGCTGCAATTCGCCCGCGTCCATCAACTTGGGCACGGGGTATAACGGGTTTGCCTCACGCGCGGCATACCTGGCCATCTGGGGGATATCCTCTTCCCGAATTCCGGCAAGCGTTTTCGGAAGCCCCATGCGTTCATTCAGTTCCCGAATGGCCCGGATAAATTTTTTTGCGCCCGCCTCATGCGTGTCTCCGGCCAGTGCCACGCCGGCTGCCACACCCATTTCATGCAGTTTTTTGTGTGCTGGCGCGCCATATGCCTCCAGGACAATTGGCATCAGCACAGCGTTGGCAAGGCCGTGCGGAATATTATACTGCCCGCCAAGCGAATGTGCCACCGCATGGATATACCCCACATACGATTTGGAAAAGGCAATGCCCGCTTCATAAGCTGCTGCAAGCATATCGGCGCGGGCCGCGCGGTTTTGCCCGTCTTGAAACGCAGCTTCCAGGCTGGCGAATATGCGCTGAGTTGCCCGCAGCGCCAGCGCACGGGTCTCTTTGCTGGTAGAGCGGCCAATGTATGCCTCTACCGCGTGCGTCAAAGCGTCCATGCCTGTTGTGGCAGTCAGATGCGGCGGCAGGGTGAACGTCACCGCCGGGTCCAACACGGCGTAAGCCGGAATGAGGGCAAAGCTGTTCATCGTATATTTATGCCTTTTTTCTCTGTCGGTAATCACAGCGGTAATTGTTACTTCGCTGCCTGTGCCAGCTGTTGTGGGGATGGCAATGAGCGGCGGCAGCTTTCGCAGCACGCGCAAAAGCCCTTTCATCTGGTTGACCGAACGGTGCGGGTAGGCAATGCGCGCGCCCACCGCTTTGGCGCAATCCATGGGGGAACCCCCGCCAAATGCAATCAGGCAGCCGCATTGTTCCTTTTCATAAAGCGCGCGCGCCTGTTCCACATTTTCTACCGTTGGGTTGGCGCATGTGCCATCATACACCGCACAGCGAATGCCGTTTTCCGCCAGGCGGGCCTCCAGGCCCGCTGTGATGCCCACGGCGCGAAGGCCCTGGTCGGTGACAAGCAGAGCCGAACCAACGCCCAGCCTGCGCAGCAGGGCGGGAATTTCATCGAGGTTTGCAAGGCGCTGCGGCTGCCTGTAAGGCAGAACCGGCAGCGCCAAATGGAAGCAGAATTGATAAACACGGCAAAATGCCCGATACAACACATTCATAAACGGGGCAGCCCCTCCCTGCTGAGCGCGCGCAGGTTTTCCGAAATCTGTTCCAGCACTTCATAAAATACGGCGCGCTTTTCATCTGTAATTTCCTTTCCCGCCATTTCCACCGCCAGGCTCGCCCTACGGCACACATATTCCGCGGCCGCTTTGCCCGCATGCGTCAGCCGCCATACGCCGCCGTACAGGGTTTGCCCTGCGCTTTCTTTTACCACAAGCCCTTTTTCCCGCATCATGGCCATCATGCGGGACACATCCGCCTTATCTCTGCCGCACAACTCGCCCAGCTGCGGGGCGGTGACGCCGCCGGGGTGGTGGTACATGGCAAGCAGATACAGGCAATGCGGGCCGCGCAGGCCATATTTTTCCATCTCTTCCGCGGCCAGTTTATGCCAGCAGCGCGATATTTCTGAAATGGCAAAAGAAAACCGCTCAAACCGGTCTACCATCTGTGCGCACCTCCCTGTTTTTCGGCCGCCTGCCGCGGCCGGCCACAGGCTATTATGCGCTTTGAATGTTGATTTGTCAACATCTTGCCTGCATTTGTCGCCTGCCGGTGCAACCTGCGGCGGGCTCATTTTGCCTTGGAAGAATTGCCTGGCTGTGTGCTGTTTAAAGTTTAAGGTTCCCTTTGCCGGGGTTTTGCTTGCTTTTTATCCGGCTCTTCGCTCGCATCGAACCAATCAGAAATGACACAACCGCGAGAAAGATGTTTGCCGCGCTATTTCTTCAAAAAAATCCGAGTATCCATATGGATACTCGGATTGGTCGGAGTGGCGGGATTCGAACCCACGGCATCCACATCCCAAAAATATGTCCGTCCTTTCAAATAGAGCTTTTGTACCCTGTTTAACGCTTTCCTATGCTCCGCCAGTTCCTCTTTAAAACTCTTCTGCCCTGCTTGTTTCAAGGAATTCTTTCGTCTTTTGGGATTTGTGTGGGATTGGATTCTGTGTATTAAAAGATGTTCCGCCCAGTTTGAGGAGGGCAATAACAGGACGAATCATCTCAGAGCAGAGGCGCAGGAAATGCGCCGCATAAACAAAGAAATACCCTGGGCTGCGGGCTTTTATAACACGGAATAATTTTCTTATCAAATGAATATGTTTTGACAAGAATGACAAGAATGATTATAATGACAACTAAGAAAAGGAGGTACTGTGTATGGCATTTGTTGAGAGTGAAGTTGTTGAACTGAAAGCAGAGGTCGTGGGAGATATCTGCAAAGAAGTCATTGCCTTTGCCAACACAAAAGGCGGTACGCTGTATATTGGTGTCAGCGACGATGGAAGTGTTGTGGGAGTCAAAAACGCCGACCAAGTCATTTTGCAGCTGAACAATATGATTCGAGATTCCATCAAGCCTGATGTGACCATGTTTGTGGGCTACGAAACCCAACATGTCGGCGACAAGGATATCATTGCTGTGACCATTCAAAAAGGGACCGACCGGCCCTATTATCTGGGCAGTAAGGGGTTGAAACCCAGTGGGGTCTATGTCAGAAACGGCACATCTTCTGACCCGGCTACGGATACTGCGATCCGAAGAATGATCAAGGAAACTGATGGGGACAACTTCGAATCCATGCGTTCACTGGAACAGAATCTCAGCTTTGAAGCGGCAGAGAAGCAATTTGAAAAGCAGAACATCCCATTTGATACTGCAAAAATGCAGACTCTTGGAATGATTTCTGCGGATGGTATCTACTCCAATGTGGCGCTCCTCCTGTCCGATCAGTGTCCCAGCACCATCAAGGCGGCAACCTTCTCTGGGGAAGATAAAGGAAGCTTTCAGGACAGAAGAGAATTTGGCGGTTCGCTGTTTCAGCAAATGGAGGAGTTGTACAGCTATCTGGATCTGCGTAACCAGACAAAGGCAACTTTTGATGGGCTATACCGAATCGACACACGGGATTATCCGGAAGATGCCCTGCGGGAAGCGCTGCTGAACTCGCTGATCCATAGAGACTATTCTTTCCGTGCAAGCACCCTGGTCAGTGTATATGCCGACAGGATCGAATTTGTCTCTGTAGGTGGACTGCCCTCCGGCATTGAACTGGACGACATCATGCTGGGACTCTCGGTTTGCCGAAACCCCAAGCTGGCAGCTATATTTTATCGTCTGCAGTTGATTGAGGCATACGGCACCGGTATGCCTAAAATTATGAACGCCTACACGGAGACGGAATTGAAGCCAAAAATCGAGGTATCGAGCAACGCATTCAAAATCACGCTGTCAAACAGGAACGCCGGCACAAATCATACACAGACACCGGTTGGTACGCTCAAAAGTGAAGAGAAACGGATCTTGGATTTCATTGGTTCCAATGGTCATATCGTGCGCAGTGATGTGGATCAGCTTCTGGATGTAAGCCAGGCCACAGCCAACCGAATTCTGAAACAAATGGTCGCCGAGGGCCTGATTTATCAGGATGGAAACGGCAGGAAAACAAAGTATAGACGGAAGTAACTGCTGGTGTGGAGGGGGGCTGTGTATGAATCGAAAAGCGATTATCAGTGGCCGGGAGTATGCGCTTCTTGAAATCGTCCCGTCTCTGGATGGAGGGCGGGCGCTGCTTCTCTGTGAAGATGAAAACGGCAAAAGGGCAGTATGCTCCGAGCCGCTGTGGCGCAGCTGTGCGCTAACGGATGTGCAGTCTGCCCCGGTTCACGCACACAGCTCCTCACAGGAAAAAATCGAGTATTTCCTGTCTGTTTTCAAAGGGCGGGAAGATGTATATGCACGCCGGTATCACAGCACCACCACCGGGAAAAACGGTTACACCCCAGTCTGTAAAAATGAATGGGTGCATAGCCTGTGCGATAAAAAGAAATACAAGTGCGCAGAGTGCCCCAACCGTGAGTTTCGGCCGCTCACAGCCGATGTGGTCAAAGCACATTTGATTGGCCGTGATTCTTTGTGCAGAGATGTGGCGGCAATCTATCCGATGCTGGAGGACAACAAGACCTGGCTGTTGGCTGCGGATTTTGATGAAGAAAACTGGAAGCTTGATGTGACTGCATTTTGCAAATCCTGCAAAGAAGCGGGATTGGTACCGGCAGTGGAACGCTCCCGTTCCGGAAACGGCGCCCATGTCTGGTTTTTCTTTTCGGAGCCTGTTTCAGCCGCCGATGCCAGGCGCTTGGGGACCGGTTTGCTGACTGGGACCATGTCGTGCCGGCATGAGCTATCCTTTTCGTCCTATGACCGGTTGTTCCCGTCTCAGGATCTTGTGCCGAAGGGCGGTTTCGGGAATTTGATTGCCCTGCCATTTCAAGGACAGGCGCAGAAAGACGGAAATTCTCTGTTTGTGGATGATCGCTTTGAGCCTTATCCTGATCAGTGGGCATTTCTGTCCTCCCTGCCGAAAATCACGCCGGAACAGTTGGAAGAAGCTTTAAGGAAAGTATGCCATCATGGGGACATGGGAGAATTGGCGGATGCTGAGGAGAAGCAAGTGCCCTGGAAACGCAAGCGAACCAAGACAAAACTGACGCGCAGAGATTTTCCGCTGCAGGTACGCCTGCATCATTCCAATTTGATTTACGTTGAGAAAAAGGGTTTCTCTCAAGGGGCGTTGAATACGCTCAAGAGACTTGCGGCGTTTCCAAATCCGGAATTTCGCTCCAAACAAGCCATGCGTATTTCCGTTTATGGCGTTCCTCGCGTTCTGGACTGCGGCTATGAGGATGAGGAATACATCGGCCTTCCCCGTGGTTGTATGGATGAGATTCTGGGGTTATTGGATCAATATGAAGTCCCTGTCGTTCTGGAAGATCACAGATCACCGGGACATTCCATTGATGTGGAATTTAATGGGGTGCTGCGCCCAGAACAGGAACCTGCCGCCCGAGCGCTGCTGGATGCAGACACGGGTGTTCTGTCCGCAACGACTGCGTTCGGGAAAACCGTAATTGGCTCCTATCTGATTGGACAGCGTAAAGTCAATACCTTGGTATTGGTGCAGTCCAGCGCGTTGCTGGAACAGTGGAAATCCTCGCTGGAACAATTTCTGAATATCCATGAAGTCCTGCCGGAACCGCCCAAAAAGCGAGGCAGGAAGAAAAAACAGCACCTCATTGGCCAAATTGGCAGCGGAAAGAATACCCGCAGTGGAATCGTCGATATTGCCACCATGCAGTCCCTGCTTGAGGGAGGAGAAAAGTCCGTAAAGTCTTTTGTGGCAGAGTACGGAATGGTCATTGTGGATGAGTGCCATCATGTGGCCGCATTCACCTTCGAAACCGTTCTGAAAGCAGTGGAAGCCAAATATGTTTACGGATTGTCTGCCACACCTGTTCGCAAGGACGGTCATCATCCCATCATCTTTATGCAGTGCGGCCCCGTCCGGTATTTGGTGGATGCCAAAAGTCAGGCGGAAAAGCGAAGCTTCTCCCACATAGTAATTCCCAGATTTACACGCCTAAGACTGCCGGATGCCAACGGGATTCAGGATATGTACGCCGGTGTGATTGAAAATCACAACCGGAACGAACTGTTGGTGTCAGACACTTTGAAGTTGATACAGGAGGGGCGTACACCAATTCTGCTGACGGAGCGGAAAGAACACGCTGTACTGCTTGCCGGTCATCTGTCGGACCAGGTAAAGCATGTTTTCCTGCTCATTGGCAGTGACAAGCAAAAGGATAAACGTGAAAAGCTGACGGCATTGCAGAATGTGCCTGACGATAAGGATGTGGTGGTCGTTGCGACCGGAAAGTATATCGGAGAGGGCTTTGACGCCCCGCGGTTGGACACCCTGCTCCTGGCGATGCCCATATCGTGGAAAGGCACATTGGCACAGTATGCCGGACGCCTCCACAGAAATTATGAAGGAAAGCAGGAAGTTCGTATCTACGATTATGTGGATATCCATGTTCCTACCCTGGAGCGGATGTATCATAAACGCATGAAAGGCTATGCGGAGCTGGGATATCAGGTCAAATTCGGTGCAGCAGATCAGTTTGTCAGTGTGATTTATGATGGACACTCATCTATGCTTCCTTTTGAGCAGGACTTGGATGATGCTGCCCGCAGCGTGGTTATTGTCAGTCCTTATCTGCAAAAAGGAAGAATCGTGAAATTGCTTCCCTCTTTGCAGAAGGCGGTTGCTTCCGGTGTCGAAATTGCGATCCATACCAGAACGGCAGAGAGCGGGAAACTCGCGAATCAAGAAAGTGTATGTGAAGCGATTGAGATGATGAGGCAGACAGGTATCGTGGTCCATACGCACAAAGAACTGAATCAGCGGTATGCTGTTGTGGATGAAAGTGTTGTGTGGTATGGCGGCGTGGATTTTCTTGCTTTTGGCAGAAAAGATACGGATGTACTTCGGTTCAAAAATCCGGATATTGCCGGTGAATTTCTGTCACTTTCCGGTCATACAGAAAGCGAGCAGCTTGTCATGGAAGATGTTTCTATGTAGTGGGCGTCTTCGGGATGTTTCCGCATTTGGGATTGCAAGAAATGGAGAAAAAGGGTAGAGATAATCCGCTGCTTTTTGCTGATGTTTGATGCTCTTTCGCTCTGTTTGGCAGTGTTTGGTCCGGCGTGTGGGGTTCGAATGTCTGGGAATGCGGTCCCAAACGTGTGTCTGAACCTTCAGCCGGCACTCTATCGCCCTCTTTGACCCTTTCCTCTGCTCCGGCAGTTTATCTTTGACACTCTTTTGGCCTGCGTGTTCCAAGCAAAACTTTCTCCTTTTGGGATGGGTGTGGGATTGGATTCTGTATATTAAAAGAAGTGTTGTCCGGGGTGGCAGCGATAGAGGGCCAGACCACCATAGAAGGGGCGCAGGAAATGCGCCGCATAAACAAAGAATAGCCGCTTTCGCCTGGGCCTCCAATCGACAGAGCGTCCCAGCTATGGTATGATGAGACCGGAACGAGAAAAGCCGCCGGATGATTTCCATGGTCAGCCAGGAAAAGGATGAAACAGGCAGGGCGAGAATATGAAGCTTAAGAGATATTTGCCGCCACTTATCATGTGGAGCATTTTTGAAACGATCGCGGTGACATTGTGGCTTGTACTGGACAATCTATTCTATCTGTTCAACTTCTCCTATATCGGCACTGCAATCGCTGCAGGGCTGGTCTTGTATCAGCAGAAGAAAAAATATGCCCGGAATGTAGTCCAGTTTGCAGTCGGCATGTATATGCTCGTCTACCTGGGGATTCTTTGCCGGGAAAATATGCAGATCGAAGGATTTTGGTACTATCTTTTCCTCGGCGTATTTGAAGCGGCGACCATTCATTATGCCGTTGCAAAAATTTTTGGCCCGCTGATCTTTGGGCGTGGGTGGTGCGGCTATGCCTGCTGGACTGCGATGGTTCTGGATCTGCTCCCGTTCAAGGAACCTGCTGCCCCGCGCCGGCGCTGGGGCATGATCCGCTACTTTGTTTTTGCCGCTTCGCTCATATTTGTCATTCTGCTGTTTGCTCTTCAGATCCCGCATAAAGAGGATATCATGTGGTGGAGTTTTATCCTTGGCAATATCCTCTACTATACCGTCGGGATCGTCCTCGCATACCGCTGCAAAGACAACCGAGCGTTTTGCAAATACATCTGTCCCATTACCGTTTTCCTGAAGCCGGCAAGCTATTTTTCGCTTTTCCGCATCCGTGTAGAGAAAGAGAAGTGCATTGGCTGTGGGAAGTGTGAGAAAGTATGTCCGATGAACGTGGAAGTGCCCCATAATTCCCGGAGAAAGAAACACGCAACCGAATGTATTCTGTGCATGAAATGCGTAGAAGAATGCCCCCAAAATGCCTTGAGACTATAACGCTGTTTTATCGGGATGCCTCATACTCCGCCGGATTGCCAGACAGACCTTCCTGTGGTACGATAACACCAGAACGCGAGGAGGTGCCGTCATGCCCTTGCAAATTGTACGAAACGATATCACCACCATGAAGGTGGACGCCATCGTCAACGCCGCCAACGAGAGTCTGCTGGGCGGCGGAGGTGTGGACGGGGCCATCCACCGGGCCGCCGGGCCGGAGCTGCTGGCCGAGTGCCGCACCCTGAACGGCTGCAAAACAGGACAGGCCAAGGTCACTAAGGGCTACCGTCTGCCGGCGAAGTTCGTCATCCATACCGTAGGCCCCATCTGGCGGGGCGGCGGCCACGGAGAGCGGGAACTGCTGGTCTCCGCCTACCGCTCCTCTCTGGAGCTGGCCCTGGCCAATGGGTGCGAAACGGTGGCGTTCCCACTGATCTCCTCCGGGGTGTACGGCTACCCCAAGGACCAGGCGCTGAAGGTGGCGGTGGACACCATCGGGGAATTCCTGCTCTCCCACGACATGACGGTGTATCTGGTCATCTTTGACCGGGCCGCCTACACCATCGGCGGCAAGCTCTTTGCCGAAATCGCCTCCTACATCGACGACCGCTATGTGGATGCCCACACCGACAGCCGTGAGACCCAGCGCCGCCGGATGGCCCTGGATGTCATGCCCTCAGAGACGCCGCAGTGGATGCCCGCTCCCTGCACCATGGGGGCTTCCGGGCTGGACGAGGCTCTCAGCAGGCTGGACGAGAGTTTTTCCCAGATGCTGCTGCGGAAGATCGACGAGCGGGGCATGACCGACGCCCAGTGCTACAAAAAGGCCAACATCGACCGCAAGCTCTTTTCAAAAATCCGCTCGGATGTCCACTACAAGCCCTCCAAGCCCACCGCCATGGCCTTCGCCATAGCCCTGGAGCTGCCGCTGGCCGAGGCCCGGGAGATGCTGGAAAAGGCGGGCTTTGCCTTCTCCCACGCCAGCAAGTTTGACATCATCGTGGAGTATTTCATCGCCCACCAGAGCTACAACATCTTTGAGATCAACGAGGCCCTGTTCGCCTTCGATCAGAGCCTGCTGGGAGGATAAGCCATGCCGCGGATGGATGTAACAGAAATGGCCTTTGCCAAGGTGTACCCCCTGCTGGTAGCCAAAGCAGAGAAAAAGGGCCGCACCCGGGACGAGGTGGCTCAGGTCACTGCATGGCTCACCGGGTATACGCCGGAGGAGCTGGCCGGGCTGGCGCAGTCCGACACCAGCTACGGCGACTTCTTCCGAAACTCCCCTGCCATGAACCCTGCCCGAGCGCTGATCACCGGCAAGATCTGCGGCATCCGGGTGGAGGAGATCGAAGACCCCCTCATGCGGGACATTCGGTATCTCGATAAGCTGGTGGACGAGCTGGCCAAGGGCAAACCCATGGAGAAAATCCTGCGAAAATAGTTGTCGCCTGCCAGGCGACCCATTGAAAGCAAAATCCCCCTATACTGTGCTTGTAAACCAACACAGCATAGGGGGATCTATTATGAAGAAGAACTTGACGGAACTTGTTTTCATCCTGGACCGCAGCGGCTCCATGCAGGGGCTGGAGGGGGACACCATCGGCGGCTTCAACGCCATGCTCGAAAAGCAGAAAAAGGAGCCGGGCGAGGCGTTTGTTTCCACCGTTCTCTTCAACGATCAGACCGAGGTGCTCCACGACCGCATGGAGTTGGGCAAAGTTCGGCCCATCACCGACAAGGAGTACTATGTCCGGGGCTGCACCGCCCTGCTGGACGCCGTCGGCGGAGCCATCCACCACATCGGCAACATCCACAAGTACGCCCGCCCCGAGGATGTGCCGGAGAACACCCTGTTCGTCATCACCACCGATGGCATGGAGAACGCCAGCCGCCGCTACTCCGCCCGGCGGGTCAAGGAGATGATCCAGCGCCAGAAGGAGAAGTATGGCTGGGAGTTTCTCTTCCTGGGTGCCAACATCGACGCGGTGGAGACGGCGGGCCACCTGGGTATCGCTCCCGACCGGGCGGTGAACTACCACTGCGACAGCGTGGGCACCCGCCTTAACTACGAGGTGGTGGGTCAGGCGGTGGCCGCCGTTCGGTGCAGCGCGCCCCTGGACGAGCACTGGAAGGACGCCATCGAGGAGGACTTCCGCAGGCGGCAGAAGAAGGGACGGCGGTGAGCGTCGGTCAAATGAAAGGGCTTTTTAAGGAGTTTCGGATAACAGTTTTCAGCCGATCCATCTTCATGTGAGATACCGCTTTTTCTGCATGACAGCACAGCAACAGGATGACGGCGTGTCAGCTTTCTTTTGCCTTGTTCTTTCTGAGACGATTGGGTACAATAGGAGCAACGGAGGGAAGTGTCATGGGAAAACTTGTGTTATATCTTGCTGTGAGCGTGGATGGCTATCTTGCCGACGAGCAGGGTGGTGTGGGCTGGTTGGGAGGTGACGGTAGCGAGCCGGAGAATTTCGGCAGCTACCCCGCCTTTTACGAGACGGTGGAGGTCATTCTCATGGGCTGGTCTACCTACCACCAGATCGTCACGGCGCTCTCCCCGGACAGTTGGCCCTATGAGGGCCGCCCCTGTTATGTGGTGACCCATCGAAGCGAGCCGGACCGGGAGGGCATCACCTTTTGGAACAGGCCGATCACAGAGCTGGCGGGCAAGCTGAAAGAGGAACATAAGGGCAATATCTGGATTTGCGGCGGTGCTTCGGTGGCTGGTCAGCTGCTCAAAGAGGACTGCATCGACCAGCTGTGGCTATCCATCATCCCCACGGTGCTGGGCAAGGGCGTACGGCTGTTTCCCGAGCTTCCTCAGGAACTGCCTCTGAAGCTGGTGGGGACGGAACGCTACAACGGCATCGTGGATTTGGTGTACGAAAGGCGATGACGGCAGACATGAAGATCCGGGAAATCATCGACCGTAAAAAGGCATATCTCAATTTGCTGCTGTTGGCGGACGAGCAGGAGGACATGATCGACCGTTATCTGGAGCGTGGGACCATGTATGTGCTGGAGGACAATGAGGTCAAGGCCGAATGTGTGGTGACAGACGAGGGCGGCGGCATTCTGGAACTGAAAAATATTGCCGTAGTGCCGGACTGTCAGGGCAAGGGATACGGAAAAGCTTTAGTGAACTTTCTTGTCCGAACTTATAGGGAGCAGTATGCGGTGCTGCAGGTTGGCACCGGAGACAGCCCGTCCACTATCCCGTTTTATGAAGCCTGCGGCTTTCGCAGGCACCATCTGGTCAAGAACTTTTTTACTGACCACTACGACCACCCCATCTACGAGTGTGGGGTGCAGTTGGTGGACATGGTCTACCTGCAAAGAGAACTATGAAAAGCGGAGTGCTCAATGTGAGCGCTCCGCTTTTGCCGTGGTATAGATATTGATCATTGTTCGGGTCGGGTGCAACTAACCCCCAAAGTGTCGGGAGTTCACGACCAAATTCAGCCGGTCATTTCAGCTTAGCGCCGTCCCGGAAGGCGTTGCCCACCTTCTCGCCCAGCACCCGGTATGCGTTGTGGATGGGGTCAAAGGTGATGGGCCGCAGCTTGTCCGGGTCGATCTTCCCGTCAGCGCCCAAAACGGACTCGTCGGCACTCACGTTGACGATCTCGCCCACCAGACGGCAGCTCTCCGGGTCGTAGCTCACCAGGCGGCACTCCACCGCCATGGGCAACTCGTCGATGAGGGGCGCGTCCACAAACTCCGACTTGGTGGTGTGCCAGCCAGCCTTTGCCACCTTGTCCGCCACCTGGTTGCCGGACTCAATGCCCACATAGTCACAGGCCACCGTCTGCTCCGCCGTGGCCATGCTCACGGTGAAGGCCTTGTGGGCCAGGATGTTGGCGGTGGTCTTATGCTCGGCGCTGATGCACATGCTCAGCTCCTTGTCCTCGCTGATGCCGCCCCAGGCCGCGTTCATGGCGTCGGGGGTGCCGTCCTCATTGTAGGTGGCCAGAATAAAGACCAGCTGGGGATAGGTCCAGGGCTTGGCTCCAAAATTCTTGCGCATAGCGATTCCTCCTTATACATTTGTTTCTATTGTATACCCGGTACACCAAAACATAAAATGCCTGTTGCCTATATGCGGCTATTCGCCGGGGGTATTGGGATCTTTGCCTTCAAAGAAAGGAAGTGCGATGCGCAGCCATTCCTCCGGCAGATAGACGGACAGATAGCCGTGCCCGTATCCTTTTGCCTCGTAGATCCGGCAGGTGGGAAGCAGCTGCTGGAACATACGGGCGGAGTTCTTGACGCACTTCATCTCCTTCTCCCCGTACCAGTACATGACCTGGGCATGGCTGTTTCTCACGCTTTCTTTCACGCGGTATTGCGCCATATAGGTCCGGTACATGGTGTATAAGGTTTTCCGCGGCGTTCTGGGCATATCCTGCAGATAGTATTCCTGGATCTCCTGGGGATAGGTCATCTCTTTAGGCAACAGCTTGGGCATAAGCTTCAGCTGAAGGCGGCACGCCCATTCGCTGAACAGCATCCACCCAAACAGCCATACCGAGGCGATGCAGAACCGGGCCATCATGGGCTGCGGGTAACAAAGACTGCCGTCAACGATGGCTTTTTCGGTAAGATCCGGCTTCCGCGCCAAAAGCTCTATCACGATCTGGCCGCCCAAGGAAACTCCGCACAGGGCGAAGAGGTGTCCACCGCAATGCCGCTGGATATAGTCCATGAGCTGGTCTGCGGTCCGCTCGGTGGAGACATAGGGCGTTTGATATGCCTCGCCATGGCCATCCAGCGTGGGCAGGATCACATGGTAGTGCTGGGCCAGGACGCGGGCCTGCCGCAGGTAGTTCCACCAAGCGTTTCCACCGCCGTGGATCAGCATGATGTGGGGGCGCGTATCATCTCCGAATTCATGAAAGGTCATATTGGATTTCCTCCCGAATGGGTAAAACAGGATGCCTGGGTCATTATACTGCAAGTCTATGCAAAATTCCATACCCGAGCAGAGAGACATCCGGGCCGCATAAAAGCAAGGCTCCCACCCTCTGAAATTCCGAGGGCGGGAGCCTTGCTTATCTCTGCTTCCAGTGCTCCAGTTTCGGTAGCTGGGCTGCAAAGTAGGCTCTGACCTGCTCCGGGGGCCAGGTTTCATTGGCCATGTGGCCCTCCAGAAAGTCCAGCAGCTCCTCCAGGCTGGTGTAGACAAATTTCCCGTCGGTATAGCACCACTTGCAGTACGCCTCGTTGAAAGCGCCGTCCGGCTCCCGGCTGATATTGGCGTCCTCCAGGGGCATGCCGCAGCACTGGCAGATCAGCTGCCGGGGCGAGCCCAGCAGGGTGTTGATGGAGACGTCAAACAGTTTGGAGAGCAGCTTTAGCGTCTCCGTATTGGGCACCGTTTCGCCGGTCTCCCAGCGGGAAACCGCCTGCCGGGTCACGTGGACCTTTTCTGCCAGCTGCTCCTGGGAAAAGCCGCGCCTGGCGCGCAGCTCCAGGAGGATTTCTTTGGGTTCCATATTGATCACCACCTTACCCGAAGCATACCACACGGGGAACAAAAAGCAAAGCAACTGGCTGTTGCCCCCTGGCTTGATGGTTGAGCGGTCAGTGTCCCAATGAACTCGATTTTCTTGACCAATCATCCGCGCGCTGTAGTTTATGCTATAATGGTTCATGCGCGTCGATCAAGGAGGACGGAGGTGACCAAATGGCTGAACCAACGAGCGGCAATCAGCTGGCGCTGCAATTCCAGGCCTGCCGCCCAGCGTTCTGCGCGATTGGAGACGAGACCCGCCAGCTTATTCTCCGGGTGTTCATTGAGAATTGCGGAACAGGGGGCCTGCGGGTGGGAGAACTCCAAGCAAGCACGAATCTCTCCCGCGCGGCGGTGTCCCACCATCTGAAAGTTTTGAAGGATGCGGGGATCATCACATTCCGGCGGGAAGGAACGAAAAATTACTATTATCTGGATTCTGCAAGCAGCAGCCTGCTGGCTGTGTCGGAGCTGCTGCAGGATGCCGTCCGGCAGATGAAACACTGCCCGACCTATCAGGAGAACGAAGGAGAACACAAATGAGGGTCTATCAAATCCTATTCAGCCCCACGGGAGGCACAAAAAAGCTGCCGCTCCCTTTGCGGAGGTATTCGGGCGGGAGGTCAGCACCATTGACCTGACTGATGCCAGCATGGATTTTTCCCGGATCTCTCTGGAGAAAGAGGACATCTGTGTCGTGGCCGTCCCCTCCTTTGGCGGCCGGGTCCCGGCCATCGCGGCGGAACGGCTGGAGCGCATCCGCGCCAACGGCGCAATGGCCATTCTGGTGGTGGTCTATGGAAACCGGGCCTATGATGACACGCTGTTGGAACTGAAAACCTGCCTGAAGCGTGCCGGTTTCCGCTGCGCCGCGGCCGTGGCCGTGGCTGCCGTGGCGGAACATTCCATCATGCGCCAGTTTGCCACGGGCCGTCCCGATTCCGATGATCTGGCGGAACTGTCTCGATTTGCCAAAGAGATCCGCCGGTGTCTGGAGGAGGGGCGAATCCCGAATGACCTGGCCGTTCCCGGCAATGATCCATTCAGGGAGTATTCCGGGATTCCCATCAAGCCCTCCGCCAAGAAGAACTGTACGAGCTGTGGGCTGTGCGCTAAGCAATGTCCCATTCAGGCGATTCCAGCGGCAGATCCCTCCAAAACAGATCATAAAACATGCATCAGCTGTATGCGCTGCGTCAGCATCTGTCCGGTTCATGCACGAAGCATCAACCCTATCCTGACAGCGGTTGCCGCAGGCAAGATGAAGAAGATCTGCAGCGTACCCAAGAAGAACGAACTGTTTCTCTGAGAATGACGAAAGGGTGACTCCCATACTGTCGTTCCTACAAAGGCCCCTGGCAAAAAGCCAGGGGCCTTCGTAGCCTCTATCCTCTTCTTTTCCGCGTCAGGAAAACGCCTGCCGCCGCCGCGATCAGGACGAAGGGGGCCAGGCGGACAAAGCCCCATTCAAAGGCATGGATGGCCACCCCCATGACAGCGGTCTCCGGGGCGCTGTAATCCCAGCCCAGGTAGGGGCTGCCTGCCATCGCCAAAATGAAGGCCACAGCCAGGATGCCCACGCACACTGCGATGAACCCCCAGTGGAGGACCGAGCGCCGCAGGGCCTTTCTCCGGGCAAACTGCAGATTGATGACCTCCAGCTTTTCCGCGAGAGCCTTCACCTCATCCACCTCCGACTCTGTCACTGTTTCGCCCAGCAACGTGCTGACAGGCGTCTCCAACGCCTCCGACAGGGCGAGGAGCAGGTCGGCGTCCGGGACGGACAAACCTTGCTCCCATTTGGAAACGGTCTGCCGCACCACGTTCAGCTTGACGGCCAGCTCCTGTTGGGAGAGCCCCTTGGATCTTCGAATGGCTTTGATGTTTTCATTGAGCATCGGGCTTCACTCCTTTCGCCTCCATTGTAGGCAAAGCGGCCCGTTGCCGCAAGCAACGCAAACTAACAGCCCCTATTTTTGCAGTTCCCGCCGCAGATCGTCCAGGTACAGCCTCTGCTGACGCCTCAGATAGCCGGGTGCAAAGGGGCGCATCCACCAGCGCTTGGCGTTGACAGTTTCGGTGCAATGGAGCCGGGTACCGTCCTCTGCCGTTTCAAAGATCCCCTCCCAGGAGCCGGACATATTGCCGTTCTCCATGGTAAAGGCCCAGCGGCGGAGCGGTTCACAGGCCGTGACGGTGAAGTTCGTGGCATAGCCGCTCTTGGTGTGTTCTACGAAGCGGGACTCGTCCAGCACTTCTACCCGTTTGAGGTCGCTGCGCCAGGCGGTGTTGGAAAGGTCGGTCACCGTCTGCCACACCCGCTCCACCGGGCAGGAAAAGTGGACCGTCACCTTGGAAGTCGGCATAAACTCACCCCTTCTTCGCTTTCTTGTTCAGCTTCAGGCTGATGCCCCGGCGATCCGCCGCCTGTTGGAGCAGTTCCACGGCGGCCATGGCCCGCTCCTTTACTGCCTGTCCGGCCAGTTCCGGCCGGCTGCCCAAGTCAGCCATCACGGACTGTAACGCCCCCAGCGGCAGAAGATAGACCGCCGTATGGAAGAACGTCTTGCGGCGGCCGTCGTTGTAGCCCGCCAGAAGTGCGTCCAATATGGCGCGATTTTCCGCTAACTGCGTGAGGTGCGCCTCCAACCCCAGTTCCTGGGCACGGGCGATATCCTGCTGCCGGTTCCGGTGGGGGACGAAGGAGTCCCCATCGTCAAAGCCGTCATAGTGAGAGCAGGGGTACTCCGGACATTCCCAGCAAAAGGGCACCCCGCCGTGGGCCAGGGAGCATTTGGCGATGGCGCAGCTCTGGTTGCCCGCCCCGCCGCCGCAGCCGGGACAGTATCCGCCCAGATGCATGGAGCAAAGGGCGCAGTTGAGACCGCAGAGGGAGAAGCGAGTCTCCTTTCGGACAAAGCCTTTCATACCGTTTTCCCCCTTAAAACCACAGCGGCTGCTCTTCCCGGAACACCGGGGTTTTCCCCTGGGCGTAGGGGTCGTAGCGGTTTTCGTTGCACCCGAATTCCTGCAAAAAGCAGATCTGGCCCGCTTCGTTCCAGCGGATGAGGGAGAGTCCGTCAAAGCTCTGGACAGTGCCATCCGTCATGGCACACCGGAAGGCCCACTCTACCACAGTCTGGTCGCCCTTGTGGAAATACTGCCGGATATCCCACCGCTCCACGGTGCCGCGGGTGTTCCACTCGTCAAACCACAGCTTGATCTTTCCACTTCCGTGGTACTCCGGCCCCCAGCTCTCGATGTAGACGGCGTCGAGGGCGAAGAAATCCTCAATGCCCGTATCCTGCTTGTCCAGCCACATGGAAAACCACTGCTGGATCTTACTTTCCCGCTGTTTTTCTGCATCCATATCCATATTCTCCTGCTCCATCGCCTGGGCAGCATCCCAAAGCATCAGATATTCCGTACCCTTTTCTGCCGCGATTCGGAAGCCCGCTCGCTGGTAGAGGCACAGGGCCGGGTTTTCCTTCTGGACGGAGAGGGATGCCCGCCGGTATCCATTCTCCTGGAGCAGGAGTAAAAGATCGTTCAACAGCCGTGTCCCGATGCCTTTTCCGCGATACTCCGGCAGCAATGAGATGGCCAGGGAGGGGGTGTCGTTGTCGATGTGGCCGTAGTCCTCCATGATGCGGCACCACGCCGCCCCTACCACTTTTCCTCCAACCTCAGCAACCAGACAATGGTCGCCGGGACGTGTGCCGAAGCCCTCAATATAGACCTGCAGCTCCGGCCAATCCACCACGGACCGGGGCGGCGGCTCCACGCCTTTCGGGAGATAGATGGCCTGATAGAGAAATGCCCGCAAAAAGGTATATTCCTCCGGGCGTATTTCGCGAATGATCGTGTCCATCTCTTTCATCACTCCGTCCGTTTAATGGGCTGTCGGATGACAGTTTTCAGCTTTCCCGACTGGCACCGCCGCACGTCGCTCAGGTAGATCTCATGGTGGAACCGGCCCTGGCTGAAATCCGGCCCATAGCCCTGCTCCCTGGCGTATTCCTCCATGGCCGCCACGGTGGCGGGCTCATCGTCATAGGGGCCGATGTGCATACACTGGACGCACAGACCCTCCGCCCAGGAGAAGAACTCCACCTGGGCGAAGTCCCGCTGTTTCTTTTCCGTCGCTTCCCGGACGGCCCGGTCAAAGACCGCCTTGGTCACAAACTCCGGCAGGCGGATGAGGGAGATCCACCGAAAGTCCGCCTTGCGGGTATAGTCCACCCCGTGGACGCCCTCCTGCCACCACAGGCCCTCCAGCGGCGGCACCACATACTCGAAATAGCCCTCCGGCGGGTTCCGCTTGCTCATCTTGATGGTGTAGGCCACCGCGTAGAGCTGCTCCAGAGCCTGTTTGTAGACGCCGTGCTCTTCGTTGGGATCGCCCTGCCCCCGCACCGCCAGAAAGTTCATGGCGGGCACCGTGACGATGCCCGGCGTTCTGGGCGGCAGATAGAACTCCTTGTACTCTTTCTTGTAGTCAAAGACCATGGTCATTTCCTCCGTTTTTTCGGCTGCTCCTGAAGCGCCAGGCAAGTCAGGCGGGTGAGGGCGGTCATGGTGTCCCGATCATCCACATCCTCCACCCAGATATAGTCTCTGGCCCCCTCATAGGGCGGAGCCTTGGGCAGATTGGGAAAGGCCGCCTCGCCCGCCGGGGTGACCTTCACAAAGAACTGATCGCCGCAGATGACGGCGAAGAACACGCCGTCGCAGTAGAGACCGTACTCCCCGAACATCTTCCGGCTGCGGATGGTCCCGGCCTCCCGTAGCTGTTCGGCCACATAGTCCACAAAGTTCTGATGAGAGGCCATCTCAATCCCTCCTGTAACGATGGGCCAGTGTTTCGGCCAGCTGTCCCAGCTGCTCCCGCAGCTCCTCCGGCTCCACCAGTTCCGCCTTATCCCCAAAGGTGAGCACCCAGCTGAGGACGCTGTCCGCGTCAGGAAAGCCGCCGGTGAAGCGCAGCCGACTGTCCGGCTCCGTAGTGAGGCGGTCCGCCCCGTATTCCTCCACCAGCCGCCAGCGGCAGCTGGGTTCAAAGAGTACGGTGACCTGATACTTCGCCGGAAAGAGCCGCTCCGGCTCCAGATCCGGCAGGGGCGCAGCCCGGGGCGGAAAGCCCTCCCCGGCGGTGAGATCCGTCATGCGGTTCAGCTTGAACAGCCGGAAATCCTCCCGGCTCCGGCACCAGCCCCACACATACCAGGCGGACCAGTGGAACACCAGATAGCAGGGCTCCACAGTGCGCACCGATTCCCCCTTGGGGGAGAAATAGGTAAAGCGGATGGCGCGGTGCTGCTCGATGGCACTCTGAATCAGCTCGACCTTGGGCGGCAGGCTGGTCTTGTACCAGGAGGAAAGGTCGATGAGCATGTGGGCCCCGCCGGGTACCAGAGCGCCCGTCCCGGCGGACAGCTTCTCCATCAGCTGGGCATAGCGCCGGGTGCCGCTGACGCTGTCCAGGCTCCTGAGTCCCGCCAGGATGGCCTGCATCTCCGGGGCGGTGAGCACCGTCCGGTCCACCCGGTAGCCCTCCATGATGGAGATGCCGCCGCCCGCGCCCTGAGCGGTGGCGATGGGGATGCCCGCCCGGCACAGGGATTCGATGTCCCGCTGGATGGTTCGCCGGGACACCTCAAACTGCTCCGCCAGCTCCGGGGCGGTGACCCTCTCCCGCTGGAGCAGGATGGACAGGATGCCAATGAGCCGCTCCATTTTCATGGGATGCACCGCCTTTCCTTCTTTTATCTGCATTATACCATAGAAACAGGACAACTGTATGTCATGTTTGATTTGAAAGCAACCGGGCGGCTTTCGTTCGCTCTGCGGTTAAAAGAAAATCAGTTTTTTAGTGGCCATTTCTCTCTTTCTATGGTATTGTTCGGTTGCCGAAAGAAAAAGAATCGTCAAATTGAAAGCTTCCCTTGACTTTGACGCTCCGTCAACTGGTATAGTATCCGTAAGGAGGGATGTTTCATGGAGTATTCCATTCAGGAGCTGTCGCGCCTGTCCGGGGTGACCACCCGCACCCTGCGCTGGTACGACCAGATCGGCCTGCTCAAGCCCAGCCGGGTGGCGGAGAGCGGCTACCGCTACTATGGCGGGGCGGAAGTAGACCGGCGCAGGACATTCTCTATTACCGGGCCCTCGGGGTGGAGCTGGCCCAGATCAAGGAATGTCTGGACGATCCCTCCTTTGACCGTCTGGCCGCCCTGCGAAACCACCTGGCCGCGCTGGAGGCGGAGCGGGAGCGGCTGGAACAGCTCATCCGGTCGGTGAAAGACACCATCGGAGCGGAAGAAAGGAACGAGATCATGAGCGACGAGCAGAAATTTGAGGCGTTCAAGCGGCGCACGGTAACCCATAATGAGGAAGTCTACGGAGCGGAGATCCGGACCAAGTATGGCGACCAGGAGGTGGACGAGGCCAACGTCGCGGTGATGGGCCTGACCCAGGCGCAGTATCAGGAATGGACGGACCTGGGCCGGGAGATCCAGGAGCGGCTGGAGGCAGCCGTCCAGGCCGGGCTGTCCCCGGAAGATCAAGAGGGCAAGGAGATCACCGCCCTCCACCGCCGGTGGCTCACCATTACCGGGAAGCAGTACGACCCGGCCAGGCACCGGGGGATCGCGGAGCTCTATGTGATGGACGAGCGGTTCACCGCCTACTACGACAAACGAGTGCCCGGCTGCGCCCGCTTCCTGCGGGATGCCGTGGCTCATTGGGTGAAGTGAGAATGAAGCAGGCCCTCGGCTTTTCGCCGGGGGCCTTTGGCTGTCTCATGCTTTTTTCCGCATCAGGAAAACGCCTGCCAGTTCCGCCGCCAGGCGGTGTGGAAGAGGTCGGCCGCGGTTGGCCACACCCGCTCCACCGGGCAGGGGAAATGGACGGTCACTTGGGAAGTCGGCATAAATTGTCCGTCCTTTCTAAGCGGTACTGGATTTCCCGCACCGGCATCCCGCCGATCTCATCTTCCGTATAGGCTCCGCTGGGGCGGAATCCCATGCACTCATAGAAAGCTCTGGCCCGCTGATTTCCCTCCAGTACCCACAGGAAAAGGTCACGATAGCCCATGGATTCCAACTGCTTCACTGCGGCGGAAAGCAGTGCCTTTCCCCAGCCGTTCCCCCAGTATTCGGGCAGAAGATAGAGGGAAACGATCTCACCCCAGCCTGCCAGCTCCGGCGTCCGACTGGCACAGCAGCTGGCAGTGCCTACGATTTTTTCTCCCTTCAGCAAAAGCAGTGACTCCCGGCCGGCCTGTTCCAGATAGGGGACCCATTTTCCCAACGGGATGCTGTTCAGATATTCCTGGGGGAGCAGTCCACGATACGCTTCCCGCCAGCTCTCCTCGTACACCCGGCTGACAGCGAAGAGATCGTCGCCGGGGCGTAGTTTTCGAATTTGCATGGTCATTATATCCCCGCCTCGATAAAGTGAACGTCCGAGCTGTCCCAGTATTTTTTGTAGACCCGTTCTTTCTCTCCGTCCAGATTCAGCTGATACATCCGAAATGTGACCAGGATGTTTTTCGGCTGCCACTGCTCCTCGTAGGAATATTGGTATTTCATACCCACGTTTCGCATCACACCGCCGCTTCTGGGGTTGTTTCGGTCATGCGTAGCGGTGATATAGGGCAAACCATCCTTTTTCACCTGCGCGATCACCGCCCGGCCCGCTTCCGTGACGATTCCTTTGTGCCAATATTCCTTGGAAAGCCCATAGCCGAAATCGTGATGTTCGTCCATGGCCACGTTTATGTAGCCAATTGGGGTGTTGCGCTCTTTAAGACAGATCGCATAGGCATACCCGCGGGGCTGGGCATAGATCGGCGCGTATCGTTCCTCGTAAAACTGCTTGGCTTCGTCCATGGTTTTCACTGGATACCAGGGCAGAAACCGATTGACTTCTTCATCCTGAAGAATCAGGAACAGCGCATCCATGTCCTGCTCTGTGAATTTTCGTAAAATCAACTGCTCCGTTTCCAATGTAGGTGTATTCATCGGCCTTTTCTCCCTTGTGTGCATGGTATGTGTTTGTCACTGCAACGCGGCACTTCTCTGACAATGCCTTCCTGCTGCCAGTATAACGGTAAACATCCGGCTCGACAAGGCTTACCGGCCCAGCATCCAGACAATACCGGCCGCGGTGCGCTCCACGCTCTGGACAAAGTGGTTGCCAGGATTCAGCCGGAACACCGTGTCGATCCCCCTGCGCTGGTAATAAGCGCATATCTCCTCGGTGTTCTCCTGAACCGTGCGCAGGATCGGATTCCTGGTTTTGCTCTCCTTGTCTCCCAAGGAGAAGTATATGCAGTCCGGCCGACGCTTTGGCTCATGGGAGAAGATATACGCCTTCATTCCGGGGAACCAGAGGGAGCCGGACATGTTGCCCACCCGGGAAAACAGCTCCGTCCGGTAGATGGCGTAGAGGGCAAACAACCCGGCCAGCGAGTACCCGGCGATGCCGCGCCAACGAGGACCGTTGCCAATCTCTTTCTCTGCCGCCGGAATGATCTCCTCGGTCAGAAGCCGCAGATAGTCGTCCGCCCCGCCGGTGCAGGGGTCCGCGTTTTTGAAAGCGGATGGACTATCCCAGGGGGCCATATCGTGGTTCCAGTCCAGATCGGTGATAGCCACCAGTGTGAACGGCGGGCAGCCAGCAGCCTGCGCGGCCTCGTACACCTTTTGCTCTTCGCCGGAGAAGGTGTTGAGGTAGATAATAGGGGCATTTGCTTCCAAACTCGGGAAAATGGATACCGTTTTTTCGTTTATCGTGAAGGTGTACATTGTTTATATCATCCGCTTTCTACTACAACAAAGGTGATAGTCCTGTTTATTGGACAAGGATTATGCTAAACTAAGCACTAATAGTGGGAAATTGGGGTGCGGTAAAAGCAGGATCGTTTTCTTGCTACCTGCTAATCCGTCCTTGTGGGATTTTAGAATTGCAGTTATACTAAGTACAATATACATCCTAAAAGCGAAGATAGGAAGCGTGAACGATATGCTATCTCCCGGCATTTACGAACAAATCATCAATACTGCCCTGAACCGCGAGCTTTCGGAGATTCCCGACGCCCGTAAATCGTTTGCGCCTATTGACAAGGCGGAGGCCTCCAAGGTGCTGGCGCAGTATCTGGCGGATGTGGTGCAAAAAGGCCTGGAGAATGTGGCGGATAACGGCGGAGATATCTCCACGCAGATCAGCCTCGTCAACCAGATCGTGACTCTCATCCAGAACACAACCCAGGAAGCTGACTTTGCCGCGCTGAGCGTTGACCAGCGGGCAGAGCAGCTTCTTGCGCTTTTACGGGAGCAAGACCCCCGGCTGGCGGTAGGTAAAACCGCGGCCGACCTGAGCCGGCCGGAGACCTCCATCGCCCAGAGCAGCCTATTCACTGGGGCCATCCATGAGCCCCAGATGTATACAGAGCTCAAAAAGGAGATCGTCTCCGCCGACCGTATAGACATGCTGGTGTCCTTCATCAAATGGAGCGGTCTACGGCTCTTGATGGACGAGCTGCGGGAGTTCACCCGAAACGTAGGGGAGCTGCGGATCATCACCACCTCCTACATGGGAGCCACCGATGTGAAAGCCATCGAGGAGCTGCGCGCCCTGCCCAACACCCAAATCAAGGTCAGCTACGATACCAAACGCACCCGGCTCCACGCCAAGACCTATGTCTTTTACCGGGACACCGGTTTCACCACGGCCTATGTGGGCTCCTCCAACCTGTCCAATGCCGCCATCTCCAGCGGTCTGGAGTGGAATGTGAAGGTCACCCGCCGGGATCTGCCGGAGACCATTGACAAGATTGCCGCCACCTTCGAGAGCTACTGGAACTCCAGCGAGTTTGAGTACTACTCCGAGGATCAAAAGGAACGGCTGGCCCGGGCGCTGAAGGCGGAAAAATACTTCGACGCCAACAACGCCGAAGTGTACACCATGGATATCGCGCCCTACTCCTACCAGCAGGAGATCCTGGACAAGCTGGAGGCGGAGCGCGCCGTCCGGGGCTACACCCGCAACTTGGTGGTGGCCGCCACTGGTACCGGCAAGACGGTGATCTCCGCGCTGGACTACAAGCGATTTTGCAAACAGCACCCCGGCAAGCCCTGTCGGCTGCTCTTCGTAGCACACCGGGAGGAGATCCTGCGGCAGAGCCTGTACACCTTCCGGGCGATTTTGAAGGACGCCAACTTCGGGGAGCTGTTTGTGGGCAGCTACCGGCCAGAGAGCATTGACCACCTGTTTCTGTCCATTCAGACCTTCAACTCCCAGGATTTTGCCGCCAAGACCGCCCCGAATTTCTACGACTACATCGTGGTGGACGAGTTCCACCATGCGGCAGCGCCCACCTACCAGAAGCTGCTGTCCTACTACCAGCCCCAGATTCTGTTGGGCCTGACCGCTACCCCGGAACGCATGGACGGCAAGAGCGTGCTGCCCTACTTCAATAACCGGATCGCCGCCGAGATCCGTCTGCCGGAGGCCATTGACCGCAAGTTGCTGTGCCCCTTCCAGTATTTCGGCGTCACCGATACGGTGGATCTGAACACGCTGAAATGGACCGCTGGCGGTTACGATAAGGGGGAGCTTTCCAATCTTTACACCTTCAGCGGCGCCGTGGCAAACCGCCGCGCCGATCTGGTGGTGTCCTCCCTTCTCAAGTATGTGACCGACATCGACGAGGTGAAGGGGTTGGGCTTCTGCGTGTCCATTGAGCATGCGGAGTTTATGTGTCGCTATTTCAACGACCGCGGAATTCCCTCCATTTTCCTGACTGGAAAATCCTCCGATGAGGAGAGAAAAAACGCTAAAGGGCGGCTGGTAGGCGGTGAGGTTCGCTTTATCTTCGTGGTAGACATCTACAACGAGGGTGTGGACATCCCGGAGGTCAACACCGTACTGTTCCTGCGGCCCACTGAGTCCCTGACCATCTTCCTCCAGCAGCTGGGCCGTGGCCTGCGGTTGGCGGAGGATAAGGAATGCCTGACGGTGCTGGACTTTATCGGCCAGGCCAACAAGCGGTACAACTTCGAGGACAAGTTTGCCGCCCTGCTGAGCAATACCACCCGCAGTGTGACCCGGGAGATCAAGGACGGGTTTGTTTCCGCACCCAAGGGCTGTTACATACAGCTGGAGAAGAAGGCCGCCAAGTATATTCTGGAGAACATCCGTGCCTCTTACGGCAATACCGCCGGGCTGGTATCCCGAGTGGCCAGCTTTGCGGAGGACAGCGGGCTGGAGCTGACTCTGGCCAACTTTCTGGAGTATTACCACCTGGACCCCAGGGCAATTTACAGGTTCTCCTCCTTTTCCCGCATCTGCGCCCAGGCGGATGTGATGGAGGATTTCAGCGAACCGATGGAGGAAACACTGACAAAAGCCTTTGGCCGGTTGGCCGTTGTGGACTCCCGACGGTGGATACGCTTTTTGCTGGACCTGCTGCCCCATCTGGACGATGTGGACTTCGCGGCGCTGAGTGAGCTGGAGCAGAGGATGCTCCAGATGTTCTATGTGACCGTTTGGGGCAAGGCGGCGGAGAGCTGGGCATCCGACGAGGTGCTGGACAATCTGTATGCTCTCTCGGACAGCCCTGTACTACTGGGGGAGCTTCTGGCCCTGCTCCGCTATCGGTATGAACAGATCGATTTCATCGACGAGCCGGTGGACTTGGGCTTTGACTGCCCGCTGGATCTCTACTGCACCTATACCCGGGACCAGCTGTTGGTGGCACTGGATTTCCTGAAACCGACCACAGTGCGTGAGGGCGTGAAGTGGCTGCCGGAGAAACAGTTGGACGTGTTCTTTGTGACGCTGAATAAGGCGGATAAGGACTACTCGCCCACCACCATGTACAACGACTACTCCATCAATGAGAGCCTGTTCCATTGGCAGAGCCAGAGCACCACGGCGGCAGATTCACCCACTGGACAGCGGTATATCCATCACCGGGAATGGGGGAGCAAAGTGCTGTTGTTCGTCCGGGAGTTTAAGGCCGACCGTATCACAGGAGGTGCAGCGGTCTACACCTTCCTGGGGGCGGCCGACTATGTGAAGCACGAGGGGAGCAGACCCATGAATATCACCTGGAAGCTGGAACGGCCAATTCCGGCGAAGTTTTTGAAAAAAACCAATAAATTGGTGGTGGGATAGTACACTTACAGCATGACGCGGTCTCCATACGGAACTGGGAATATTTTGGCCCTGCCGCCATCCACCAACACCCAGTCGTCGGTAAATTCCAGCCGCACTGGGACCCACCCTACATTTTCTTTAAAAACAGACAAGCATTCCCCACAATGTAATCCACCGTAGAAAGTCCCATTTTCAAATATAATATCTGGTCGATCGTTAAGTTTGATTAGAATTCCAGTCATAAATTTCTCCTATAAGAGAGGGATTGCGATGAACCTATTTGAGCGTATCCCAACTGAATTATTTTCTGTTTTGGCTTCGCCAAATCGTGCACTGTATGCTGACGCACTTGATGTGCTTTGGGAAGCATACCGAGATAATTTGAAAATCCCAGAGCATGTCTTGTACTCCATGCTTCGCAGCAAATTGGAGCAGCAGCTGGCCGATGCTACATTTGAGGGGGAGGACATTGATGAGGAAGAACTGAGGGATATTTCAGGTCGTGCCAGATTTCTGATTCGTAAATTATACAGCAAAGGGTGGTTCGAAAAAGAGCGCAGCGAGGACTTTGATGAATATATTACAGTTCCTGGCTACAGCAGCTCCCTCCTGAAGCTGTTCCATCAACTGCGGGATGACAGCCCTATTCGCGGCTATTCCTATGTGTTCAGCACGTACTCCACCCTGAAAGTGGCCGATGAGAGCGGCAGCATCTATGACAAGATGGCAGCGGTTTACAATGCCTACGATAATACCCAGGCACTGCTCCAACTGCTTCAAATGGTCTATCACAACGTAAAGCACTTCTTTCAATTACAAATGAAGATGCAGGAAGTGAATGATGTTCTGGCCTCACATTTTGATGATTTTGGGCAGAAAGTGGTAGAGGCCTATATTCGGCCTCTGAAAATTAAGGATTCAGTTCCAAAGTACCGGGTTCCAATCCAGACAATCCTTACAAACTGGGCCGAAGATGATGCGCTGCTGGCAGCTCTTGCGAACGCAGCGTTACAGGATCGGCGGGGTACCGCACTGGCAGAATGTCGGCGGGATCTGCTGCAAAAGATTTTTGAGGTAAAGGACTGTTATGACAGCATCGAATCGGAGTATCTGGATGAGATTGATCGCCAGGTGCGCCGATATACCAGAGCAACGACACAGAAATTAGAGAATTTGACAAATCGCGATTTCTCTGTTCGTGGAAATCTCAATTACCTTCTGAATGCCCTTGGAGGAAAACATCAAGATTCCGAGCTGGTGGATCGGATCCAGCCTGCATTTCAGATCTATGGACAGTCTTTCCTTTCTTATAAGAGCCTTTGGTATCGAAAGCGACCCGGAAAACGGACGAAGACAGCTCCGGTGCTGATTGAGGAAACAGAACTGGATGCGGCGGCAGAGGCGCAGGTATTGGAATTACTTCGAACAGAGTATGGCCGGTCCGCCATTGCGGCATACGTAGAAAAATGGCTGGGAGATCGTGGAGTTTGCTATTCTAAAGATATGGGGCTGTCGGACGATCGGGCTTATATTATGAGTATGTTGGCTGTGCTCACTGGTCGCGATCCCGAGGCGGGCTTTGTGGTCCGAGAGCTGGAAGGCACATTTACCGAAAATGCATACACCATTCCACAGCTTCAAATTACGCGCAAGGAGGGAAAGAAATGAGTTTCGAGTGGTTTGGTACTGCAACACAAAAGGAACTCGACCGCTTCAAGGCCGTCTGCAATCAGCTCCTCAGCCGCACCTATGTGGTAAGAACCGTGTACCAACCAGGGGTGGGGCGGGTCAACAATCCGGACTATGTGTTTCTCTCTGCCCACTTTGAGGCGATACAGGAGTATTTGGCCTTTTTGGATTGGGATCTGCGCAAGGACGATTTGAACGGGTATTTTTATGTTCTGAACACAGACGAAGCCAATCGTTGCAATTTGAACAAGAAAGAAACCGCTATCCTTCTGGCAATCCGTATGCTCTATGAGGAAAACCTTGAGCGACTGGGATTGGCGCAGGACGCCGTCTGTTCTGTTCGGGATCTTTTGGAAAAAGTAGTGACAGACTATGCCATCTTACCGGCAAAGCCCAACATGGATGATGTGAAGCGAGCGCTTACAGTGCTGGATAACCACTCGGTAATCCAACGGATCGAGGGGAAATATAACCAGGGCAGTTGTAGATTTGCTATATTGCCCACCGTCCTTTCTGCGGTTTCCAGCGAAAAACTAAATGCCATTGTATCAGTACTGAGAAAGGAGGAGGAAAGTGAAGAAGCTGAAGAAGATTCTACTGATTAATTGGCTCTATTTTGCCAAAGAACTCATCGAAGTGGAGGATATCAATTTCCTGACAGGAAAAAACGGAGCAGGAAAATCCACTATGATCGATGCGCTTCAAATCGTCCTTCTGGGTGAGACCAACGCCCGGAACTTCAACCAGGCAGCCAATGAGAAGTCTCAGCGGACACTGGACGGATACCTGCGGGCTGATATGGACGAAAATAACCCCAATTCCAGGCGCGGGAAGAATTACTCCACCTTTATTGCCTGTGAATTTTTGGATGATGTGGAGGGTAAGCAATTTGTCAGCGGCGTCATCTTCGACTGTCGGAGCGACGGAAGCCGGCAAGACCGCTTCTTCCTGTATGATGGGGCTTTGCCGGAGGACTGCTTTATACGACAGGGCGAGGCCATTGATATTCCTACTCTTCGTGTATTTTTGAAAGAGTACGGTACGCGGGGAAAACTTTATGATACCCATAAGCAGTACCAGGAAGATCTGCTGGCAAAGTGGAATGTCCATAACGAGCAGGTTATGCGGATGATGAAGAAGGCCATCTCCTTTCGCCCCATTGTAGACATCCAAAAGTTTATTACAGAGAATATCTGCGATATCCCTCAAAAGCCAGATATCGAGGCTATGCAGCAGAATATCCGGGATTACAAGCGCCATGAGCAGCTGGCACAGCGTCAGGAGGAAAAACTGGAGGCTTTGCGGAAAATCGGGAGGCTGTACCAGGATTGGCAGCAAGCCATTGACCGGTGGCACATTCAATTTTTTCTGTCTCTGTGGGCGGAGAAGGAAGCGCAGCAGTTTGCCATCGATCACACAGAACTGGAACTGCGAGATAGTGAAGCTGCCTTGCAGAAGGCAGAGGAGCATATCAAGGTGTTTTCCCAGGAGATCGAGGAAAAAGAGGAACGGCGGCAGGAGTTGGAGCTGGCGGTAAGACAAAGCGATGTTTTTCAGGAGGAGGATAAGCTTCGACAGAAAAAGAAAACGCTGCTGCAGGAACAGGAACGACTGCTGTCGGGCATACAAGCCCTGACGCTGGAAATCAGGCGGGAAACCAGTCGCATCCAACATTTATGCGGGGATATCACTGCTTGGGAGATGGAAGAAGATATAACGCAGGTACAGCAAGCTGCGGAGATGGCAGGAAAGGTATATGCGGCCCTGGAGGATGCAGATTCGCAGCTGTTTGCCCGTCCACTCTCCCTCTTTGAGCAAGCCCAGGCTGCGGTGGCAGAGCTCACCACTGTAATTCGAAATGCCGCCCACAAGGTGGAAGATCGTTTGAGCGTATACAAGGCTGAAGCAGATCAAAAACAAGCCGCATTAGCCAATCTGCGTAAAAACATCAAAGACTATCCTCGGGGTCTGCTCCAGCTACAAAAGCGCCTGAGCATGGAACTGGAACAGAAGATGGGCAAGCCGGTGGAGGTGCCAATCCTGGCTGATGTATTGGAAATGAAGGAAGAGGCCTGGCGTGGTGCAGTGGAGGGCTATCTCAACACCCAGAAGTTTTATCTGCTGGTGGAGCCAGCCTGCTACCCGGAGGCGCAGAAACTCTACGATTTAATCAAGGAGGAGTTCGGTCAAAGCTCTTTTGGCATTGTGGACATCGGTAAACTGCGGGAAAAGGAAAAACTCCAACCCCTGGAGAATAGTTTGGCCCAAAAGGTGGAAACGGAAAATGATCTGGCTCGCAGCTATATTGACTATCTGCTGGGACGGGTGGTGTGCTGCGAGCGAGTGGAGGAGCTCCGCAGCCATAAGACGGCCATCACAGCCGAAGGTATGCTGTATCAAGGGTATGTGACCCGCCCTCTACGCCGTGCGTGGATGGAAGACGCCTTTATTGGTCGCCGCGCCGTAGCCTTGCGGATCCGGAGACTGGAGGCGGAGCTGGAGCGGGCACAGGAGTGCATCCAACATTGGACGCCCATTCTGCAGGTGTTGAAACGGCAGGAAGAACCACTGTTTAACCAGTTTTTCGTACAGAGTACGGTACAGGAAAAACTGAATGATTACCTGCGCAGCCTGGAAATCAAAAAAGAAATTGCGCAAACGGAGGAACAGCTTTCCCAGCTGAATTTGCTTTGGCTGGATGAACAGCGGCAGACCATTGCAAGCCTGATTGGTGAGATCAAGACGCTACGCAACAGGCAGCAAGACACAGTGGATCAGCGGGGGCAACTGAAGGCCCAGATCCGCCAGTTAGAAGAGGAACGCTTGCCGGGTCAGCGTCAAAAGCTCAAGGATTTGGAAAATCGCATTTCCGAGACATTTTCTCAGGAATACCAAGAGCGGACAGGTCTGCCTCGGTATGAGCAGGAGCTTGCCCGTCTGAAACGAGCAGCAGCGGTACATAAGAACTTCAGCGATCAACTGCCTCGCACTATCAATGAGCAGGAACAGACCAGGGAGAAACTGCTTCGGGCAAGGCAGGACTATGCAGAGCAGTTTAAGCCCTGCCCCTTCCGGGTGGATGCTATGGACAACGAAGAATATGAATCAGAGCGACAGGTTTTGGAAGAAAATGAATTGCCAAAATACCGAGAGAAAATCAAGGCCGCCCGGGAAAGTGCTATGGAACAGTTCAAAAACGATTTTTTAAACAAGCTGAAATCCAGCATCGAGCAGGTGGAGAGACAGGTTAAGAATCTCAATAAGGCGCTGAAGCAGGCAAAGTTTGGCACAGACCAGTACCAGTTCAAAATAGACCGCAACCCAGACTACGCTGATTATTATGATATGATTATGGCACCGGAGCTGATGGAAGGGGATGGCGGCTTGTTCACGCTGCCGTTCCAGCAGAAATACGGAAATCTGGTGGAAACTTTGTTCAGCCAAATTGCCATGTCGGATGATACCCAGGTCAATGCCAGGAAGCAGAGCGAGCTTCAGCAAAATATCGAACGATTTACCGACTTTAGAACCTATCTGAAATTTGATTTGGAAACCACAGATCAAAACGGCTCCAGGCAGTTACTTTCCCAGACTTTGAATACCAAGTCCGGCGGTGAGACCCAGACACCCTTCTATATTGCCGTACTGGCTTCTTTTGCGCAGCTATACCAGGTAAACAATTCTTCTACTCTGGCCAGTAACACTGTTCGGCTGGTGGTGTTTGACGAAGCATTCAACAAAATGGACAGTGACCGCATTATAGAAAGCGTCCGTCTCCTGCGGAAAATGGGATTGCAGGCAATTATCTGTACACCCCCGGACAAGCTGCCAGATATTATGCCTCTGGCGGACCGTACTCACTTGGTGATAAAAGAGAGATATCAAATGCGTGTCAAGGCTTGGGGGAAGGAGATCATGCCGGGATGAAACAAAATATCCTTCTGTCCCATCTGCTGGACAAATATGAAAAAAGTAAGCATCTGACGCAGCCGGGTACCTCCACGCGCCGGGTGATGCTCCGGATTGAAAAACACGAATTTCCGGAGTATGCTTATGAAGATGCACAAATTCGAGACACATGGAACGATGTAGTAAACGATCTGAAAGCCCGTGGTCTGATCTCTGCAGAGTGGGTCAGCGGACGCCCGGTTCTTTCTTGTGTGGTACTGAATTTAGAACACCTTGCGGAGTGTTATCAGCTGACAGGCCGCACACATCCCAAAGAACTGGCGCAAACTGTAATAGAGCGTATGACCGCAAGGCTTTCTGGCGTTACGACAGATTGGATCCTGGCGTGGCGAGATGACATCTGCCATCAGGCAAAAGAGAACCTTCGAGTGCCGCCCTACTGCAAGAAGGATCTGGTGCTGCTGGATCAGCTGCTGACTGCATTTGTGGTGTACGATGCTCTGAGTGGGGAATCCATTACCATGCGCGCCTTCAGCGGAAAGTGTTACCAGAACACTAAAACCTTCGAGCGAGAGGTGCGAGATTCGTTCTTGCGGATTGCTTTGTCGTACTGTGCCGGATTGATAGAGGCCTGTGAGCAAAGTGAATTGGGCGAGCGGGAGCAGCTGGCCTATCTGGGTATCTATGCCCGTCCGGAGCTCTATGAGCTTACCGGAAACTGCGTCATCCAAACTGAACAGGGGGAGATCTCCGTGGCCGCTGCGGCTCCGTATGGCCTGGCGCTGCCAAGCTCAGGTGTTGACGCCATACAGTCTTTTGACATGAGTGCGATTCGAAAAGTGATTTTTATCGAAAACAAGACCAACTACGATGAATTCGTGTTGTCTGAACTGCGTCCATGGGAACTTGTGGTTTACCACGGTGGCTTTTTAAGTCCACAAAAGTGCAAGTTTTTTAGAAAGATGGCCGCCGCACTGCAAAACCAGACCGAGACCGTTTTTTGGGCAGATATTGATTTAGGCGGATTCCAAATGTTTGAACGCCTGAAGGGCATATTCCCTACGCTGACGCCGATGCGAATGTCTGCCGAAGATGTGACAACGTATCATGGTACCGGACTCGTGCGTTCAGAGCATTACTTGAAGACTGTTCAGACTGCCCTCGCCTGTGATCAGTATCCGATTTTCCATATGGCCATGAAAAAAATATTGGAATACGGCGTTACAATTGAACAGGAAGTATTTTTAACAGAGTAATTAGGAGAGGCCGGTAATCACAATGGAGAGTATTAAGAATGACTGAGGTAGTTGCAGCGCCGATCTGGGATCAGGACAAATTTATGATTTGCCAGCGCCCGGCTCACAAGGCCAGAGGGCTGCTGTGGGAATTTGTGGGCGGCAAGGTAGAGCCAGGCGAAACCAAGGAGCAGGCTCTCATTCGAGAATGTCAGGAGGAACTGGCAGTCACGTTGAATGTGGGCGAGGTGTTTATGGACGTGATTCACGAATACCCCGATTTGACGGTCCATCTGACGCTGTTCCATGCCACCATCCGAGAGGGCACACCCCAGAAACTGGAGCACAATGATATCCACTGGATCATGGTAGATGAGATTGATCAGTATGAATTTTGCCCTGCGGATGTGGAGATTTTGAGGAAGCTAAAGGATGCCTACTAAAACCTATCACAAACTGGTGCGCGATCGCATCCCTGAGATCATCGAAGCGGATGGAAAAACCTGTATCTGTGAAACGCTTTCTGATGAGGACTACATATCCCTTCTGGACCAGAAGCTGAACGAAGAACTGGCGGAATACCAGGAGAGCAAATCCTTGGAAGAACTGGCTGACCTTCTGGAGGTTATGCAGGCTGTCGTAAAGGCCCGCGGCTGGACATTGGGAGAGCTGGAGCAGGTGCGGGCAGACAAGGCCGCCAAACGGGGTGGATTTGAAAAGAAAATCTTGCTAAAGGAAGTAAAGGAGGGTTGCTGAATGGATATTGCAAGAGCAAAAGAGTTATTGTCTGCTTTGGCTGACGGCATTGATCCGTTTACCGGAGAACTTTTACCTCAAAACCATGTATTCAATCAGCATGAAATGATTCGAGCTTTTCATGAAGTTTTGAATGTGATTCCTTCTCCCAAGAAAAAAAGTCTGCCTCGGAATGCTGGAAAACCATGGACGGAGATTGAGGAAGAAAAGTTGCTTGACGAATTTGACTCAGGAATGACGACTTCTGCAATTGCTAAGGAGCACGGCAGAAGCAGAGGAGCCATTGAATCCAGATTAGTGGCTCTTGGGAAGATTTCAGATACATACCTTGACAGGAAACCGAGGTGACCTCTATGCCAACCTACCGCTCCGCCTCCGGCAGCAGTGCCGAAGATCTGTTCATCGAACTATTCTCCGACACCTTCGGTGCCGAAAAGGCCGGATATCTCTACTCCCAATACCCCTTCTCCGACATCTACCAGAACAGCCGGTTTGCTGACTTTCTGATTGAAAACGGCGGGCGGAAGGTGGCTATCGAGATCGATGACGAGGCTTCCCACAACCCCAAGCTGGTCTCCCAGAATAAGTTCTACGACGACCTGCTCAAACAGAACAGTATGATCTATCTGGGCTGGGATGTGTACCGCTGGGCGGTGCGGCAGATGCAGCAGCAGCCGGAAACCGTCAAGGATGAACTGCGAGTTTTCCTGGGCCAGCACCCAAGATTTAAGAAGATCGAGGACTACCTCCCCACCCAGCGGGGCAAGTCCCTGGATGGCTCCCAGCTGGAGCTGAAGGAACATCAGAAGCAGGCGTTGGCGTCTCTGGAGGAAATGCGCTGCCACTTCGAGACCATTGCGCTGCTCTATCACGCCACCGGAACCGGTAAAACAGTGACCGCAGTCATGGATGCCAAGCGGTTCGGTAAGCGCACGCTGTTCCTGGCCCACACGGTGGAGCTGGTGGATCAGGCCACCAAGACCTTCCGGGAGCTGTGGCCCCGGACCACGGTGGGCCGCTATGTGGAGAACATGAAGCAGGGCAATGCCTTTGTGGTCTGCGGCAGCATCCAGAGTGTAGCTCTGAATCTGGAGCGATTCAAGCCGGATGACTTCGGCTACATCATCGTGGACGAGGCCCACCACGCCTCCGCCGATACATATCAGAAGGTCCTGTCCTACTTCACGCCGGAATTCACCCTGGGCCTGACCGCCACACCAGAGCGAGCCGACGACAAGAACATCCTGGACATCTTCAAGAACACCGCCCACAAGCTGGACATCCAGAAGGCCGTGGAAATCGGCGAGCTGGTGCCGGTGCGGTGCATCCGCATCCACACCAACATTGATCTGACCAAGGTGCGGTTCAACAGCGTCCAGTACAACATCCGGGACCTGGAGAGCAAGATCTATGTGCCGGAGCGCAACCAGCTCATCGTGGACACCTGGATCCAGTATGTGAAGGACAAGCGGACGGTCATCTTCTGCGCCTCCGTCAAGCATGCCCAGGAGATTGCTGGACGGCTCCACGCCGCGGGTGTGGCTGCCGAGGCCGTGTCCGGCGAGATCAAAGCCAGCGACCGCCGGGAGGTGCTGGCCCGGTTTGAACAGGGCGTGACCAAGGTGCTGTGCGCCTGTGACCTGCTCAACGAGGGCTGGGACTGTCCGGCCACGGAAGTCCTGTTCATGGCCCGGCCAACCATGTCCAAGGTGCTCTATACCCAGCAGCTGGGCCGCGGTATGCGGCTGTCCCCCGGCAAGGAGAGTTTGATGGTGTTTGACTTTGTGGACAACGCCAGCCAGTACAATATGCCCTACTCCATGCACCGGCTGTTCCGGCTGAAGGAATACAAGCCCGGCGCCCTGGTTTTAGGCACCAAACAGCAGAAAACCGCCGAGCAGGGGCTTTATGACAAGGGCGACCGCCCGGACGCCCTCATCGACTGGCCGGTGGACGCCCTGGATTACGAACTGGTGGACATCTTCAACTGGCAAGAGGAGGCCGCCGGCATGATCTCCCAGATGGAGTTTGTCCGCCGGGTGGATGTGCAGACGGAGACCATCGAGCGGTATGTCCGTGAGGGTCTGCTGGTGCCCGATCTGGTGGTGCCCATGAGCGAGCATCGGACGTTCAAATATTTCAAAGAGGAAACGCTCCAGAAGTATGCGGAGCAGTACGGCTGGACACTAATCGACGACTCCAACCGCAAGGATTTATTTCTGGATATGGTGCGGCAGATGGACATGAGCTACTCCTACAAGCCGGTTCTGCTCAAAGCCGTCCTGCTGTTTGCCGATGACAAGGGACGGGTAAAGCTCAGCGACATTGTCACCTACTTCCGGGAGTTCTACGAGGCCCGCCGGACGGCTGGACTGGTGGCGGAAAAGGTCAACAGTATCTACGCCAAAGGCGGCTATACTGATGCCCAGGCCCAGCGGAATATCCTGTCCAACCCCTTCAAGCGGTTTGAGGACATGCAGATGCTCCACCACACCAAGACACTGGGCGTGATCCAGATGGATGAGTCGGTTTGGAAGAAGCTGACTCGAGAGGAGAGGCAGGAGATCGAGTGGATCTGTGATGAAAAGCTGGAGCGTTATTTCCAGCGTCTGAAATAGGCACTTATTAACTCTATGATGGGACGGTGGTCACATTGGCAATTTCGCAAGTGATATGGTCTTTAGATGATAAAATTCAACTGCAGCCGGCAGAACTGACCAACGAAAAAGAGTTAGAGGACTTGCTCGCAGAGCACATAGAAATTCTAAATCCGGATTGGCTCCTAATTGGCCGACAGGTGCGCACAATTGCGGGGAAATACATAGATTTACTCTGCATGGATCACGATGGGGATCTGGTTGTTGTAGAATTGAAAAAAGAGCTGACGCCAAGAGAGGTTACAGCTCAGGCAATTGATTATGCTTCCTGTATGGCTGATTTGACGTTGGAGGAATTAGCGGAGCAATATCTGCAGTTTTCTGACGGACATGAAACACTGAATGAAGCATACAAGAAGAAGTACGGCACAGTATTAGAAGAAGACAGCATTAACAATAATGTCAAAATGGTAATTGTCGCCGCAAAAATGGATGACAGCACCGAGCGGATTATTCGCTATCTGCGGGACAAGTATGAAGTTGATATTAATATTATGTTTTTCCGAGTGGTTTCTTGTGGCTCCAAGCGCCTGATCAGCCGGGCTTGGTTTGAGGAAAACGTAGAAGAACAGCGGCCGGACCCTAAATCGATCCGTCAGTGGAATCAGGAATACTATGTATCATTTGGCAGCGGTGAGCGCTCTTGGGCAGACGCCAGAAAGTATGGCTTTATTTCCGCGGGAGGTGGTACTTGGTACTCCAACACTTTGAAGTTACTTAGCCCTGGGGATCGAGTCTGGGTTAACATCCCGCATACTGGCTATGTAGGAGTTGGAACTGTTACAAAAGAAGTCCAACAGGCAAAAGATGTGCTGTTTGCTGTAGATGGGCAGCAAGTTGGATTTTCATCGCTGCAAACCCAAGGTAATTATCTGTACTCCAATGATGACCCCGCAAATGCAGAATATGTCGTGCAGGTCGACTGGATCAAAACTGTTTTGGAAACACAGGCAGTTAAGGAGATTGGCTTCTTCGGAAACCAGAATTCGGTTTGCCGACCCAGAGATCAAAAGTGGGTATATACTGTAGAGCGGCTGAAAAAAGTTTGGGGAATTGATACATAAGGAGTAATACCCCATCTGTAAAGGAGGTATTATTGCTGAATGAAAATCATCTGCTTCGGCGACTCTAACACATATGGCTACGATCCCCGAGGATATTTCGGCGGGCGTTACGACGCGAACTGCCGGTGGGTGGATATTCTGGCTGCCGAAACCGGCTGGGATATCTACAACATGGGTCAAAACGGCCGGGAGATTCCAGCCGCCGCGCCCGCCTTCCCTGATGACACGGATCTACTGATTGTCATGCTGGGTACCAACGATCTGCTCCAGGGGCGAAGCCCGGAGCAGGCCGCCGAGCGGCTGGAGAGGTTTCTCTCCGGCATTTCCCTGAACAGCAACAAGATCCTGTTGATCGCACCGCTGCCAATGGCTATGGGCGAGTGGGTGCCAACCCCACAGCTCATTGAGGACTCCCGCACCTTTGCACGGCTCTGCCAGGTACTGGCGGAGCGGCTGGGCATCCGCTTTGCCGATGCCGGGAAATGGGACATCCCCCTGGCCTATGACGGCGTACACTTCACAGAGCAGGGCCACAAGGCTTTTGCCGCTGGACTTTTGGAGGAGCTTAAATGAAACGAATCATTCCTTTTCTGCTTGCCCTTTTCCTGCTGACCGGATGCGGCGGGACTGCCGCGGGCGATGCCTACCAGCAGATCACCCAAGAAGAGGCCAAAGAGATGATGGATACCCAGGAGGTCATCATCCTGGATGTGCGGGAGCAGGACGAGTACGACAGCGGCCACATCCCCGGCGCTGTGCTGCTGCCGGTGGGTACCATTGACGAAACGACCGCCGCCGAGGTGATCCCCGAGAAAGATTCCACGGTACTGGTCTACTGCCGCAGCGGAAACCGCAGTAAGACCGCCTCTTCCTCGCTGGCCGAGCTGGGCTACACCAACATCTACGAATTCGGCGGCATCAACACCTGGCCCTATGAAACAGAGTCGTAAGACAGGCAGAGAACGCAAGCGGCACAAAATATGCGCCGCCTAAACAAGGAATACGGCACTGGCAGACTCCGTAGTTTATGGGGACAGATGTGACCTCCACGGGGCAATAAAGTAGTAGCTATTTCCCTCTTTCTGTGGTATTGTTCGGTTGCCGAAAGGAGGCGACGATATGCAGAAAGAAAACAGCTGCACCGTAGGCCAGTGGTGCGACCGCTGGTTCTGCGAAAACCAGAGCAGATGGGGCGGCAGCACCGTGGGCGGATACCGCAACCTGATCTACCGGCACATCCTGCCCGGAATCGGGAATATCTGGCTGTCGGAGCTGTCAGAAGACACCGTCACCAGCTTCTATGACAGCCTTCGGAGCCAGGGACTCAGCGCCAGAAGTGTCTGGTGCGTCCATCTGCTCCTGCGCCGCTGCATGGACGAGGCGGCCCGTGACCAGCGCATCCCCTACAACCCAGTGCGCCTCTGTCAGGAGCCGCAAGCCGAAGAGTATAAAACAGCCCCCTTGCGCCTGGGGCAGCTCCAGCGCTACCTGAACGCGGCGGAACAACTGGGCGCACTCCCACTCATTTACACAGGACTCTCCAGCGGCCTGCGGCAATGTGAACTCATCACTTTGTCGTGGGCCAATTTTCATATCCGCTACCGGTACATCCTCAAAGGACAGCGGCTGCTGTCACTCAACAGCAGGGCTGAGCATCTTCTGGAACGGATACCGGAAACCGGCTGCTATGTGTTCCTCAACCCCAAGACCGGAGCGCCGTACCAGCTCCACGAGTTCTATTATCTGCACAAGCGGATTCTGAAACAAGCAGGGCTTCCGTGGGTGGCCTTCCGGAACCTGCAGCGTCAGTGCATGGAGGTGGGGATACGATGCTGAAAGACTATATCCTCCGCTGGCAGGAGGTCCACGACAAGAACCAGAGCAGGCCGACTACCTACGCAGCTCATAGCTACATCTTCAAGAACCACATTCTCCCCGGACTGGGGGAGATTCAGCTCTCTGAATTGACCGTGGAGCAGGTGGGAGATTTCCTGGAGGAGCGAAGGCGCTTTGGCGGTCATCGCCCGGAAAGCCCTGAATACCCAGGGCTGGGGGAGCATACCATGCGGCACATCCACCGGCTGCTCCAGCAATGTCTGGATCAGGCGATCCGAGATGGGCTGATAGCGGACAACCCTGCCCGTAGGTTTCACTATCCAAAGCCCAAGAAGGTCAGCGCCAATGTGCTGACGGCATCAGAAGTGGAGGACTATCTGGATGCGGCAGAGCGGCTGGGTCACCTCCCCATGTTCCTGCTGGTGCTGACAGCAGGACTTCGGCAAGGCGAACTGATTGCCCTGAAGTGGAGCGACCTGGACACGAAGTAGCGGACGCTGACCATCACTGAGAAACGCTCGGTGGAACGGCGGAAGCTGGTGGAGTACAAAGGTGGCAAAAGGATCATCAGCCTGACCCCGGAAGCGGTTGAACTCCTGCACCTGGAGTACGCCAAGCATCCCAGCAGTCCGCTTATGTTCATGCACCCCGCCACCCAGAGGCCCTACTCACCCCAGATGGTGCGCCGGATGCACAATGAGATCATCAGAGAGGCCGGGCTGGATCACATTCGGTTCGTAGATCTCCGGCACACCTGCGCCGTCCTGTCGCTGCAGAATGGAATGGGCACGAAAGAGGTTTCTCAGATGTTGGGCCACTTCAGAACCGCAATGACCCGGCAGAACTATGCGCCATACCTGGCCCATACTGCTACTAAAGGCGAAAACAAGCCCAATGAAACATCCACGGAAGATCTCAGGGAAGCAGCAAATATTCTGGATAATCTTCTGAAATTCTGATGGATATTCTGCGGAAGGTGTGGTATATGTTTGGGTCACAAGGAGATGATGACGATGGAAAACAAACTGCTTAAAGAGCTGCATGATTACTTTTATGTCCGCCCGGAGCTTGATGAACAGGAGAACGAGGTGGAGGAGTGCCATAAAGCATTGATTGCAGCTTTGGAAAAACCAGAACGCAAGCTGGTGCTACGAATCATTGATGCCCAGAACTTGATCATAGAACAGACCTCCCTCGACAGTTTTACTGCAGGCTTTGAACTGGCGTGGAGGCTCTCAATAGAACTGCAAAATGACGAAAACGAGCGCTCATTCTCCTGTCGGACCAGGAGAACGGGCGCTCGTTGTGTATGGGAAGACGAAATATAAAATCAGCCTGGGCAGCCCTCGAAAAGCTGCCCAGGCATTCTGCTTGTAGGCTTGGTTCAGCGTTCCCACAGAAGGACCGCATCCGCCACGACCTGCTCAAATTCGGCCTGCGCCAGACCGGGGAGTTCCAGATAATCTCCCACCAAATAGTAGACCGCATCCACCTGCCGATCTACTTGATAGGTAGCTGTCTCAAAGTCGGTCAGCAGACCGTTGCCGATGCACAAATGTCCCTCACGGTTCGGCATCACATCCGAGCGAAGGGTACGGTCAAAATAGAGGAAAACAGCATTCCGGCCATCTACCTCCCGGCTGAAGCCGTGGAAAGAATCGTAGCTCCCGCCGTGATAGTAGAGGTCAATTACCTCATCCACCGCAAGTTCTGCCGTTACCAGACCGTCCGTATAGGATACCGGCTGCGGGACATCAGCTGCCCCCGCCAAAACAATGGAGAAGATCAGCATGACTGCCACAGCAAGCAGGACCGCCCGCCGGCGCCCACGGGAAAACTTCTTCTTCACGCCCTGAAGAACACGGGCTTCCGTTTCCGACTCATGAGAGACCGAGGGGACGGGAGCCTCCTCTTTCATTTCCGCCAAACAGGCGCAGCATTCCTGGCATTGTGCCACATGGGCTTCGATCTCCTGCTTGCTGGCCTCGCTGCACAGCCCGTCGCAGTACAGGGGCAGCAGGTCGCGGATGATATCACATTTCATCATAACCCCTCCTTGATTTTCTGTTTTGCACGATAATAAGTCACTCTGGCCCAGTTTTCAGATTTGCCGAACAATTCGCCGATCTGCGTATAAGGTAGTTCCGCAAAGACCCGCAGGGTAAACACCTCCCGGTATGGCTCTGGCAGAGCATGGAGCCGCTGATGGATCTGGCGGACATTTTCCTGGATGAGCAAATCCTCTTCTACATTCTGAGGGGAGGTCATCTGCTCCAGAGCCTCATCTCCGGCCTGCCGCTTTGCCTTTCTCAAGTAGGAGAGCCAACAGTTCTTCCCAATTTGGCACAACCATACGGACAGCCGGCATTTTCCTTGAAAGGAGGCGCTGTGTTCAATGGCACGGCAGAAGGTCTCCTGGGTCAATTCCTCTGCCAGCGCCTGGTTTCCGCAGAGTCCTGTCAGATAGCGGTACACCACAGGGAACTGCTCCTTGTACAGCTGGTCAAAATCCATCCACACCACCTCGCTTTCTGCCTATATGACGCACATCAATGCGGGTTATTACAAAATTTGTTTTATCATTTTATTTTCTGGAGAGCACAACTTTGTCACTCGTTTTTGAAAGAGTGAGCGATCAAAGGCAAGCGATCAAGCAAGCTGTGCAATGAGCACAGGCAGGCGGTTGCCGAACATCCGCCCTGTAATCACGGCACTTGCCGCCAGCTTCGCCCTGCGTGGCCACTGTATGGGCTCGAGGCTGCGGCGGTAGATACCCGTACAGGCCCAACAGCCGCAACAACTACTTTTCAAAGGTTCAACTATATCATTTTTATTAAAATGATATAGTTGAACCTTGACACGAGCAAGATTACTTGATATAGTTTAATTGTATCATTATAAGGAAAATGATGAAATTGACCTAAAGTGAGGTACAGGATGCGCACCTACGATTTTACCAAAAACTATGAGAAGCTGCTCACGCCAGATATCGTGGCCCTGCTGACTCAGATTCATGAATACAAAGGAGAACAGGCCCTGTTTATCGAGGCCAAGGCCGATACTCTGACCAAACTGGTGGAGATTGCCAAGATCCAGAGTACCGAGGCATCCAATAAAATCGAGGGAATCTATACCTCGGACGAGCGCCTGAAGAAGCTGGTGCAGGACAAAACTACCCCCCGCACCCGGAACGAGCAGGAGATCGCCGGCTACCGGGATGCACTGGCCACCATCCATGAGAGCTTTGACTATATCCCGCCCAAAGCCTCCATGATCCTGCAGCTCCACCGCGATCTCTACAAATTCAGCGGCGCATCCTACGGCGGGCACTATAAAACAGCGGACAATGTAATCGCCGAGACGGATGCCCAGGGAAATAAAAGCATTCGTTTTCAACCCCTTCCGGCCTGGGAAACGCCGGAGGCAGTGGACAGCCTCTGCCGAGCCTACGAGGAGGCTGTGGGGAAGGGTGACATGGATCCGCTGCTGCTGATTCCCATGTTCATTCTGGACTTCCTCTGTATTCATCCCTTTAACGACGGTAACGGCCGTATGAGCCGCCTGCTGACCCTGCTGTTGCTCTACCGGGCAGGCTATATCGTGGGCAAATATATCAGTATTGAAAAACTCATTGAGGAGAGCAAGGAAACTTATTATGAGGCCCTCCAGCAGAGCTCCCAGGGATGGCACGAAGGAACCAGCGACTACACCCCCTTTGTGCGCTACACCCTGGGCGTAGTGGCGGCGGCCTACCGGGACTTTTCCGCCCGTGTGCAGGTCCTGGCCGTCAGTGGCATGAGCAAGCCGGACCGTATCCGGGAGATCATCAAGGGCACCCTTGGGAAGGTTACCAAGGCGGAGATCATCCAGCAGTGCCCCGATATTAGTAAAATCACGATACAGCGCACTCTGGCCGACCTGCAGAAGAGCGGGGAAATTCTGAAACTCAGCGGCGGACGCTATACCGCCTATATTTGGAACCGGGAAAAGGAGTAAGAGAACATGATCACTGGTGAACTGAAAAACAAGATCGACCGCCTCTGGGAGACCTTCTGGACCGGTGGCATTACCAACCCCCTGGATGTGGTGGAGCAGATGACCTATCTCATGTTCATCCACGACCTGGACTCCGCCGACAACCAGCGCGCCAAGGAGAGTGCTATGCTGGGCCTGCCCCACAAGAGCATCTTTGCCGGCGAGGTACAGGTGGGAGAGCGGACCATTCCTGGCAACCAGCTCAAGTGGTCGGTGTTTCACGACTTCCCCGCCGGGCAGATGTATTCCGTTATGCAGGAGTGGGTGTTCCCCTTCATCAAGAACCTCCACGCCGACAAGGACAGCGCCTACGCCAAGTACATGGGAGACGCCATTTTCAAGATTCCAACGCCCCTGATGCTGGATAAGATCGTTACAGCCATGGACGAGATCTATGACCAGGCGGACAAGCTCCACGATGCCGATGTCCGGGGCGACATCTACGAATACCTCCTGTCCAAAATCGCCACCGCCGGGGTTAACGGCCAGTTCCGCACTCCCCGGCACATCATCCGCATGATGGTGGACATGATGGCTCCCCAGGCGGATGATGTGATCTGCGACCCGGCCTGCGGCACCGGCGGCTTCCTGGTGGCGGCAGGGGAATACCTGAAGGAGAACCGCAAAGAGGAAATCTTCTTTGACCGCCAGAAGAAGGACCACTACATGAACCACATGTTCCACGGCTACGACATGGACCGCACCATGCTGCGCATCGGGGCCATGAACATGATGACCCACGGCATTGACAACCCCTACATCGAGTACCGGGACAGTCTCAGTGACCAGAACACCGACCGGGAGAAGTATTCCCTCATCTTGGCCAATCCTCCCTTCAAGGGAAGCCTGGACGCGGACATCGTGTCCGCCGACCTGCTGAAGGTGTGTAAGACCAAGAAAACCGAGCTGTTGTTTCTGGCACTCTTTCTTCGGATGCTCAAAGTGGGCGGGCGGTGCGCCGTCATCGTGCCCGACGGGGTGCTGTTCGGCTCCTCCAAGGCCCACAAGGATATCCGCAAGGAGATCGTGGAGGGCAACCGGCTGGAGGCGGTGATCTCCATGCCCAGCGGGGTGTTCAAGCCCTACGCCGGGGTGTCCACGGCGGTGCTGGTGTTCACCAAGACGGGCCACGGCGGCACGGATCAGGTGTGGTTTTACGACATGAAGGCCGACGGCTTCTCCCTGGATGACAAGCGCGCCGAGGTCAAGGATAACGACATCCCCGACATCGTGGCCCGATTCCACAACCGTGAGGGGGAAAAGGCGCGGCAGCGCACCGAGCAGTCCTTCCTGGTGCCGAAGGAAGAGATCGCCCAGAGCGGCTATGATCTCTCCATCAACAAGTACAAGAAGGTGGAGTATGTCCCCGTGGAGTACCCCTCCACCCGGGAGATTCTGGCCGACCTTAACGAGCTGGAACTGGAGATAACCAAGGGCCTGGCGGAGCTGGAGGAGATGGTGTGATGGTGAGATTGGGGGACCTTGGACAAATTATCACTGGTAATACGCCTAAAACGACAGATGCTGAAAACTATGCCTCAAAGGATATTGCCTTTATTAAACCGAGTGATATTCAAGAAAATAAACTTACAATGTTATCAGGGGCAGAGTTCTATATTTCTGAATATGCAAGAGAAAAAGCAAGAATTCTTATTCCGGGATGCATTCTTGTGACATGTATTGGAATTGTTGGAAAAGTTGCAATTAATAATATAGAGTGCGCTTTTAATCAACAAATAAATGCGATTGCACCGGACACCAAGAAGTGTGATACAAAATATATAGCATATGCCATACAAAGCCAACAACATAGATTACAAGATATTGCTAATGCTGCGGTTGTTCCCATACTTAATAAAACTCAATTTTCTGATATTGAGATTCTACTTCCTCCGCTGGAGGAGCAACGCCGCATTGCGACCACGCTTGACAAGGTCAGCGACCTGATCGCCAAGCGCCGGGCGCAGTTGGACAAGCTGGATCTGCTGGTCAAAGCCCGGTTTGTGGAGATGTTTGGAGACCCGGTTACAAATCCGTATGGATATCCGGTACACCAACTTTCAGATTATATTGAATTCTTGACTTCTGGCTCTCGTGGTTGGGCGCAGTATTTTAGTGATGAGGGAGAGTATTTCATTACCATAAAAAATGTGAAAAACTGCCGAATTACACTTAATGATGTCCAGCACATAGTTCCGCCAGATAATGCCGAAGCCAAACGAACCAAAGTCCAAGAGGGAGATTTACTGATTAGCATTACTGCTGATTTAGGAAGAACCGGTGTCGTCACAAAAGAGATCGCAGACCATGGCGCATATATCAATCAGCATCTTACCTGTATTCGTTTGAATCAAAAAGAGGTGCTACCTCTGTATGTGGCTTATTACATGGAAAGCGATGCGGGAAAGGGGCAATTTCAAGCAAAAAATCAGAGTGCTGTGAAGGCTGGCTTGAATTTTAATTCAATTAACACGTTGCGGTTGATGGTACCCCCGAAGGAACAACAAGGTCTCTTTATTAACTTTGTTGAGCAAACGGATAAATCAAAAATGACGATTCAGCAGGGCCTTGATAAACTGGAAACATTGAAAAAAGCGTTAATGCAGCGATATTTTGGATAAAAGAAAGGACTATATTTATGAAGACCTGTTTTATTGTATCTCCTATCGGTGAAGAAGGAACCGATATTCGGAAGCGCGCTGACCAACTTTTCAAACATATCATTTCGCCCGTGTGTAACGAATGCGGCTTCAAGGCAGTTCGGGTTGATCAAATTAATCAAGCCGATTCAATCACCCAGACTATTATTGATTATTTGAAAAAATCAGAGTTGGTAATAGCTGATATGACCGGGCACAATCCTAATGCATTTTATGAAATGGGATTTCGTGCATCAACCGGACGTCCTATGGTTCATATGAAAGAAAAAGGAGAGAAGATTCCATTTGATATCGCCGGTATCAGGGCGTTTGACTACGATTTGACGGACTTGGATTTAGTAGATGAAGTCAAAGAGCGCCTTAGACAAACGATACTCGCTTTTGGAATCGACGATGGTCTTGAGCCGTCGGATTCTATCGACGAACCAGAAATGGCTGAATCTCAAAACGAGGCTTCCCAGTTACTGCCGGTTTTATATCAAATTCAAGATGAAATTGCCCAATTAAAAACTGAAATTCATAATAAAGATACTGATACTATTCAGGCCATTGTAAAGGCCGTTCAGCCGTCAGTTCCTGTTGAAGATCCCAATACAGCTATTATGAAAGCGTTGATTCCTGAAATGCTAAAAAACCCAAACTCCATGAAAGCGCTGATGGAAATTGGGGAAATGGCCAAAAAGAAGAAATAACCTGTAATGCGGAGATGACTGACCATGACCAACTTTGATTTTCTCCTCTCCGACCCCCAGCTTACCGCTTTCGGGGAGGTCGCTGTCGCAGCGGAAAAAATCTATGCCATCGACCCGGCGGCCTGCGTGCTGAACTGCCGCCGGGCGGTGGAGTTTGCTGTCAAATGGATGTACTCCGTGGACAGCGCTTTGGTCATGCCCTACGATGACCGGCTGGCCAGCCTCATGGACACTGAGGACTTCCGGGCCATCGTGGACCGGGACCTTTGGCAGCGCCTCAAGTACATCCGCCAGACGGGAAACGCCGCCGCCCACACCGGAAAGAAGATCACCAAGGAGCAGGCCCAGTTGTGTCTGGAAAACCTCTGGTACTTCATGGACTTTGTGGCCTGCTGCTACAGCACCACTTACACCCCCGGAACATTTGACCCAGCCTTGCTGGAAGGGCAGGATGCCGCGCCGGCTCCTGCTCCTGCGCCCGAGGTGGACCTTGCCGCCCTCATGGCGGAAAACGAGGCTCTCCGGGCAGAGCTCACCGCCCGCAGGGAGGCCCAGCAGCCCAGCTACACCCCAAAGCCCCTGGATCTCTCCGAGTACAAGACCCGCAAGCTGTACATCGACGCTATGCTCACCGACGCGGGCTGGACCGAGGGGAAAGACTGGCTCAATGAGGTGGAGCTGCCCGGCATGCCCAACCAGAGCGAAGTGGGTTATGCCGACTATGTGCTCTACGACGACGCCCATCGCCCCCTGGCCGTCATCGAGGCCAAGCGCACCTGCGTGGATCCAGCTAAGGGCCGCCAGCAGGCCAAGCTGTACGCCGACCTGCTGGAGCAGAAGTATGGCCGCCGCCCGGTGATCTTCCTCACCAACGGCTTTGACACCCGCCTGGACGACGGGGCCTACCCGGAGCGCCGGGTGGCCTCCTTCTACTCCAAGAGGGATCTGGAGAAGCTTTTCAATCTCCGGGCCATGCGGACAAGCCTCAAGTACATCCAGGTAGACCACAACATTGCAGGTCGCTACTACCAGGAGGGGGCCATCAAAGCCACCTGTCAAGCTTTGGCCCAAAACCGCCGGAAGGCCCTGCTGGTCATGGCCACCGGCTCCGGTAAGACCCGCACGGTCATCGCCCTGGTGAAGGTGCTCCTTCAGCACGGCTGGGTAAAGAATGTCCTCTTCCTGGCTGACCGCAACTCCTTGGTCACCCAGGCCAAGCGCAGCTTTGTGAACCTGCTGCCCGACCTCTCCGTGACTAACCTGTGCGAGGAGAAAGACAACTACACCGCCCACTGCGTCTTTTCCACCTATCAAACCATGATGAACTGCATCGACTCGGTGGAGGACGGGGAGGGGAAGCTATTTACCGTAGGCCATTTCGATCTGGTGATCTGCGACGAGGCCCACCGTTCCATCTACAGCAAGTACCGGGACATTTTCAACTACTTTGACGCGCCCCTGGTAGGCCTCACTGCCACCCCCAAGGACGAGATCGACAAGAATACCTATGAAGTCTTTGAACTGGAGAGCGGCGTACCCACTTACGGCTACGAACTGGCCCAGGCGGTAAAGGACGGCTTCCTGGTGGACTTCCTCACCGTGGAGAGCAAACTGAAATTCCTGGAGGAGGGCATTTCCTACGCCGATCTGTCCGAGGAGGAGAAGGCGGAGTATGAGGCCACCTTCACCGACGAGAACGGGGAGCTGCCCGAGCGGATTGAGTCCTCCGCCCTCAACGAGTGGCTGTTCAACGAGGACACCATCCGTCTGGCCCTGAACCTGCTGATGACCAACGGACTGAAGATCGACTACGGGGAGAAGCTGGGCAAGACCATCATCTTCGCCAAGAACCACCGCCACGCCGAAAAAATTCTGGAAGTCTTCGGCAAAGAGTATCCCCACCTGCCCGGCTATGCCAAGGTCATCGACAACTACATGACCTACGCCCAGAGCGCCATCGACGAGTTCTCCGATCCCAAGAAGCTTCCCCAGATCGCCATCTCCGTGGACATGCTGGACACTGGCATTGATGTGCCCGAGGTGCTGAATCTGGTGTTCTTCAAGAAGGTGATGAGCAAGGCGAAGTTCTGGCAGATGATCGGCCGGGGCACCCGTTTGTGTCCGGGGTTGATAGACGGGGAGGACAAGACCAAGTTCTACATCTTCGACCTGTGCGGCAACTTCGAATTCTTCCGAATGAACAAGGGCAAGGCCACTGCCAACCAGACGGCCCTGCAAAGCGCCATCTTCTATCTGAAAGCTCAGATCGTCTACAAGCTCCAGGATCTGGCCTACCAGACCGAGGAACTGATTCCCTTCCGAGAGAAGCTGGTGGACGAAATGCTCCCTAAGGTGCAACAGCTGGATCGAGAGAACTTCGCTGTGCGGCAGCACCTGCGGTATGTGGAGAAGTTCGCCGACCCGGCGAGCTACCAGGCCCTCAGCTATGAGGATACGCTCCATCTGAAAGAGGAAGTGGCGCCGCTGCTCCAGCCGGATATGGACGAAGCCAGTGCTGTGCGTTTTGACGCGCTGATGTACGGCATTGAACTTGCCTATCTGGTGGGCAAGACCTACAAGAAAGCCCGGAAGGATCTGGTGAAAAAGGTCAGCGGCGTGGCCAGCGTGGCAAATATCCCAGAAATCCGGGCACAATCGGAACTCATCGAGAAAATCCTGCATACCGACTATCTGGACGACGCAGGGATCAATGAGTTTGAGCATATCCGGGAGTGCCTGCGGAACCTAATGAAGTATCTGCCCCACGACGGTGCCATTTACAATACCAACTTTACGGACGATATCTTGTCCGTGGAGTGGAAGGAGTCGGAGCTGGAGAACGACGATCTGAAGAACTACAAGGCCAAGGCGGAATTCTATGTGCGCCAGCATCAGGACAAACCCGCCATCGCCAAGCTGCGCTCCAATGTGCCGCTGACGGCGGAGGATGTAAAGGAGCTGGAGTCCATCCTCTGGAGCGAGGTAGGCACCAGGCAGGACTATGAGGCAGAAGTGGGCCAGAAGCCGCTGGGCGAGTTCGTGCGGGAGATTGTGGGTATGGATATGAACGCTGCCAAGGAGGCATTTGCCCAATACTTAAACGATGTCAACCTGGACAGCCGGCAGATCTACTTTGTCAACCAGATCGTAGAGTACATCGTCCACAACGGCGTGATGAAGGATCTGTCTGTGCTCCAGGAGCCGCCCTTCACGGATCGGGGAAGTATTGTGGAGATTTTCACAGATCTGTCTCTATGGGCAGGCATCAAGAGTGTTATCGACAGGATTAATGCTAACGCAGCGGCGTAGGGATCGGATAGAAAGCGACGCTGTGGGCAAATCTTGGCACGGTGTGTGGTGCCGCTCTGTCTACTGGATAACTCCCAGAAATAGTCAAGGAAAGAAAATTGAGCGCCTGTTCTGGACAGTAAATTGCCTTTAAAACAGAGTGCCTTAGTAAATGAATAGAGCTGATGTGCTTTATCAAATAAAATTAAGAGTGGGGGGTGTATTCTTGCTCCGACAGATCAAATTTAAAAACTACCGCTGCTTTGAGGAATCTGAAATCTCCTTCCGAAATACAGCCATCATCGTGGGGCAAAACAATGCCGGAAAATCTACAATTGTGGAAGCGCTTCGTATCCTTTCAGTGGTGGCTCAGAAGTTTAAACAGTCGAACTATGTTGAGGTCCCACGGGGGTTAGGACTCCCTTTAGCTACAAGAGGGATCAAAGTTAACCTGGACAATTTGAAGATTGATTTCCGGTCAATTGTATATCAGTACCGCGAAGAAGATGGCGTAGTTGCAGAACTGATTGCATATTTTGATGAAAAAATCCGGATACATATTTATCTGTCATCTGAGATTTCTTTTGCTACCATAGAGGCAAGTGGCCAGCAAATAAAGAACAAAGCTGCTGCTAAAAAATTGCCAGACATCCCTTTATATATAATGCCGCAAATTGGATTGATACGGGAGGATGAAAAGAGACTGTCCCCCGATACTGTAAAGGCGCATATGCATACTCGTCTATCGTCTCGACATTTTCGAAATGAACTTTTACTGTATCGAGAATATTTTGAAGAGTTTCGAGAATCTGCTCAAATGTCATGGCCAGGCCTACGCATAACCAACTTAGATATTGACGAAGAAAGAATAGAATTAATTGTTTACGATGCAGATTTTGCGGCAGAAATCGGCCAAATGGGAAGCGGTTTGCAAATGTGGTTGCAAATGGTTTGGTATATCAGTCGGTGCCCAATTGGAAGTACAATTGTTTTGGATGAACCAGATGTGTATATGCACCCTGATCTACAACAGAAAATCTTCAAAATTGTGCAGCGAAAGTTTAGGCAAGTTATTATAGCAACACATTCGGTAGAGATCATTTCCCTGGTCGAACCGAAGCAAATTGTAACGGTTGACAAGCGTTCCAGAAAAATGCAATACGCAGACAGCTACCAAGCGGTTCAAGATCTGGTTGATAATTTAGGAGGCATGAACAATCTTTCACTTATTCGTTTGGGTGGAGCCAGAAAATGTGTCTTTGTCGAAGGAAAAGATTTGAAGTTGCTTTCAAAATTTCATGAACTTCTATATCCGGATAGCAATATATCGCTGGAGCAACTACCAACCGTTTCTCTTGGCGGATGGTCCCGATTTGATGAAGCGTTGGGTGCCGCACGTTTATTTTATGATCAGACTAACGGAGAATTTAAAACAATATGTATCTTGGATAGAGATTATCATTTTGATGAGGAAATAGCGGAGTTATATCGAAAAGCTGAGGAGAATCATTTAAATCTTCATGTATGGGAAAAGAAGGAAATTGAAAATTATATTCTCACCCCACAGTCGATCTTCCGGTTAATAGAACAGCCGCAAGAAACATATCCAATATTTCTGGAGTGTTTAAGTATAGAGCTGGAGCAATTGAAACAGCAAACCTTGGGAGGTTTTATGGATCAACTTGATCGAAATTGCCGTGGACAAGCTTCCAGCAGAAAGTATCAAATTGCAACGGCTGAATTGGAGAAACGCTGGGGAACATTAGAAGATCGCCTTTCTGTTTGCAATGGGAAGGATTTAATTTCACATATAAACAGTTGGGTTGCACGCCAATATCATCAGAAGTCAAGTCGAAAAAAATTGCTGGATTCGTTAACAGCTGAGGATGTATGCGATGAAATGAAACAGGTTATTTCGGATTTAATTGAAAAATAGTTCGATTTGATGCGGCCTGTAGATATTCATTATTTCTAAAATATGCACCGCTATTACCATATTGGCGATTGCACAGATCACGCTGCAGGAATAAAAAAGAGGGAGAGTCGTTCTTCGTTGGCTCAGAGATTCTTGACCTGTCCCTTAGTGAGAACCGCAGGCGTAATGGAATGTGCCCCTCAAATTCTGCGTGGGAATAAACAATAAAAAGAGGAGGTGCGGAAATGGCGGGCAGGCGGATCAGCGCCGGGTACTACCAGCGGTACGACAGAAAGGTGGTCTATGTAATCTCTTTGGCCACCGACGCCGACACCGGCGAGGAAAGTGTCATCTGGACCACCTATCCCTTCGCGGATGTCCCCAAGTACTATACCTCCAGCAAAAAGTCCTTCTGCGCTTTTGTGGAAGTGGATGGTGAACGGAAAGCCAAGTATAAGCGGCTGCTCAACATGAAGATCTCAGGTGAAGTAATAGAGCGGCTGGAGGAAGAGGAGTTTCGGGGACCGGTTCGTAAACGGCAGCGACCACAGCTGGATGAAGCATACGACTCCCGCGAGTACCAGCAGTCTCTTACCTACTACGCATACGCAAAAGATCTCTGCGAGCACTACAACTTCGACCGGAACAAATATCGCCTCTGCGTAAAGGAAAAGAGATTTGCTGCCATCACCAAAAGTGACTTCGCCAAACTGAAAGAGGACCTGCAGTTTCTGGACAATGCCCTGAAAACGGTGCTGGCTGCATACCAGGATTATTTCCGGGAGCGATTCATGGATGGCCTGTCCATCCGCAAGTATGCGGAAGCCCATCAGCTGAACCGTGGCAGCGTGGACTATCAGCAAAAGAAATTCTTCTCTGCTCTGGCCTCTCTGCTGAAAGAGCGGGACGAGGCGGAGGGAACATGCCGGCTGCTGAAACCAGCACAAAAGTAAATAATCCAACCTCAAACGGAGCGTCTGCGACAAAGCAGGCGCTCCGTTTTTCTGTCAAATGTATGTCAGTGGGATATATTTTCCCCAATACAAGTAGAGAGACAATTCGGACACCATCCAAAGGTTATGTCAAACCTATGTCACATGCAAATGTTTGCGGCTAAAGAAGTAGAGGGAGTTTTGAAAAGGAGATGATCAACATGAGAGAATCTGTCTACAAAAACCACAACGAGGCAAAGGTGCTGGGCACATCACCGTCCGGTGGATGTGAACTGATGCACCAACCGGACTTCATAATACTGCATGTGAGCAGCCGCATGGTGGTGCCGAAAGAAAAACTTATTCAGTGGGCGGAGGAGCATACGGGAGGTGCTATATGAAGTTTCAACAGTGGCCCAAACGAGATCCCGACAAAAACTATTTCAAGGTCCCCAATGAAGTATTTCACATCGGTCTCAGTTACCCGGAGATCTCCGTCTACTGCTATCTGCTGAGCATCGAGGACAGAGAAACCTACCAGTGCTACCCCAGCTACAAGACCATCGGCAAAGCACTGGGCATGAGTGAGAACACCGTGAGCAAGTATGTGCGCCGCCTGGAGGAGAAAGGTCTCATCCGCACTGAGCCGACGATGGTGCGGAGCAAAGACGGCAGGCCTCTCAACGGGAATCTGCTCTACACCATCCGTCCGATCCAGGCGGCAGTCGAATTGTTCTACGAGCGGCAATTCCAGCAACTGGAGGAGGACGCCGCCCGTCAGAGGGCGATGGCACGCCTCGAAGAATTGGCCCGTGAAAGCCCCCAGAACGCCCTGTGTGCGCCTTTCGGCGAGAAAGCGAGTCCCAGTGCCAACCCGGGGTTGGAGGCCAAATTTGGCCCGCTTTCGGAGGAAATCGCAAGGACGAAAGAAAAAGCAGGATAAACGACGGGGTCGCGAGCGTCCCCGTCAGAAGAACCTCTGCCCGCAGTGCGGGCAGTTGCGGGGGCTTTTGCGGGGATTGGAAATGGGGTCAAAATCCGGGCCGTGATATCATCTCTGCGGTCACAATCCCCGAAAGCCTACTGCCGCAAGGAAAAAATAGGGGTCAACCCCCGGAAAGGAGCCAGTATGAGCAAAAAAGAGAAATTCCCCCTCTACCTGTCGCCGGAGAAGAAGGCCATCCTGGAGCGCCGGTATCAGGAGGACGGGAGCCGGAGCATCACCGCCTTCATTGAGCGGGCGGTGGACTTCTATCTGGACTACCTCAGCGCCAACAACGCCGGACTATTTCTCCCCACCTCCATCAAGTCCTACCTGGACGGAAGGATGGGACAGCTGGAGGAGCGGCTGTCTTCCATCGCCTTCCGGCAGGCGGTAGAGCAGGACATGGTGGCCGGTATCCTCGCCGACGAATACCAGTTCAGCAACGAGGATCTGCGCCGGCGGCGGGCGGAGAGCGTACAAAATGTGCGGAAAACCAATGGCCGTATCTCGCTGGAGCAGCGGGTGCGTGGGGCCTGGGAGGAGGATGATGAGTGGCAGGATTGATCGTGAAAAGCCCCTATCTCAAGTGCGGAGGCGGCAGTTCGGTCAGCGGCTATCTGAGGTACATCGGCACACGGGAGCGGGTGGAGATCCTCCCGGATGACCGTCCGCCCACCCGGAAACAGGAGCAGCTCATCACCAAACTGACCAAGGATTTCCCAGAGGCCAGGGAGCTGGGTGAGTATTCCGATTACAAAGACAAGCCCACCAAGGCCAATGCCTCTGTCTTTATCACGCGAACACTGGAGGAAAACTGGTCTCAAGTGCAGCAGTCAGACGGCTACATGAAGTACATTGCCACCCGGCCTCGGGCGGAACGGCTCGGTGACCACGGGCTCTTTGGTGATGAGGAGACAGTGAATTTGGAGCAGGCCATGCAGGAGTTGGATCAGTACAACGGGAATGTGTGGACGCATATTCTCTCCCTGAAGCGGGAGGACGCCGCGCGTCTTGGCTACGACAACGCCAAAGCGTGGCGGAACCTGCTCCGAGCAAATCGCAATGACATCGCCGCCGCCATGAACATTCAACCCAATCACTTCCGCTGGTACGCTGCCTTCCATGACGAGGGGAAGCATCCCCATGTCCACATGATGGCGTGGTCAACACAGCCGGGAGAAGCGTACCTGACGCGGGACGGCATCCGCAATATCAAATCCACGCTCACCAATCAGATCTTCAAACAGGAGATGCTCCACACCTACGAACAGAAGTCACAGTCGCGGGATGAACTGGTGCGGGAGGCCCGCCGCGCCATCCGGCAGCTCACCCAGGAGATGGCGCAAAGCATCCGCACGGCTCCTGAGATCGAGCAGAAGATGGAGCAGCTGGCCGGACAGCTGGAAACGGTCAAGGGTAAAAAATCCTACGGCTACCTTCCCAAATCCGTAAAGAAAACCGTGGACGAGGTAGTGGACAAGCTGGAGGAACTGCCGGTGGTTCGTGAGTGTTACGACCGATGGTGCAGGCTCCAGGGCGAGGTGGAGAGTTACTACCACGACAAACCCAGAGAACGGAAAAAGCTGTCCCAGGAGAAAGAGTTCCGGCAGATCAAAAACGCTGTCATCCAGGAGGCGGAGCGCATCCGGCTGGGTGAGATCTCCTTCGAGGAGGATGACTTGGCTGAGCACGACGAGCCGGAACAGGCACGGGATGAATCCCAAGCCTGCCGGGAGCTGTGGCGCATCATTGGGAACGAGGACATTTCTCTGGACTACCGTGACCGGGCGGCGGAGAAACTGGAACAGGTGGCGGAGCGCGGCGACGCCCACGCCCAATACCGGATGGGACAACTCTACCGGGACGGCCCGCTGCTGATCCCGGACAACCGCAAGGCAAAACACTGGCTCACCCAGGCGGCGAAACAAGGTCTGCCGGAAGCACAGTACGCCCTTGGCAAGCTGCTTCTCTCCGACGATTGGGAGGTGCGGGACCCGGACGAGGGCATCCGCTGGCTGAAACAGGCGGCGGAAAACGGAAGCCACTTCGCCGCTTACCGCCTGGGCAAAGAGTATCTGGAGGGAAACGCTGTCAACAAGGACACCGCCAGAGCGGCGGATTGGTTCACTAAGTCGGCGGAGGCGGGCAACCAGTACGCCCAGTACATGTTGGGGAAGCTGTGTCTGACGGGACAGGGCCTACCACAGGATCAGGCCCAGGCAATGATGTGGTTCAGCCGTTCAGCCGCCCAAGGAAATCAGTATGCTCAGTTCTTCCTGGAGCAGCGAAACAATCTCCGCCCGCCCTCTGTGATGCTGGCGGTCTCTCGGCTGCTCTATCACATGAGCCGGATCTTTGAGGACAACTCCGTGCCGTCCGCCGCCCCAGTAGGTCAGCAGGTGGATCGAAAGCTCAGGCGGAAGATCCAGGAGAAGAAGATCGCCATGGGCCACAAGCCGGATGATCATGAGGAGGAGCAGTGGCCTGAGATGACCATGTAAGCGGCTCAGGAAATGCGCCGCAAAACAAAGAATAAAATCCCTTCCACGAGAAGGGTAGAAAGGAATCCGATGAAACGATCCAAGTATAACTCTTTCAATGAATTGCCCCTGATGCTGACCGTTCAGGATGTGGCCGATGTGCTGGGCATCGGGCTGGCCCACGCCTACGAGGTAGCTCACCGGCAGGATTTCCCCACTATCACCCTGGGCAGCCGGATCATTGTCCCCCGTGACAAGTTCATGGCGTGGATCGATGAGCAGGCGGCCAAAAAGACGGAAATATTTTAGTGGCTATTTCAAAGATTCTGTGGTATTTGTTTGTGTTGCCATAAGCGCCCGCAGGCGCAATGCATGCGAGCAACCGAGCGAAGCGAGGCACTTAGCGAGTCGTAAAGGAGGGATGAACAATGTCAAAGAAGCGAGCAAACGGCGAGGGCAGCATCCGCAGAAAGCCCAACGGCCGCTGGGAGGGCAGATACACCCTGGGGATTGATCCCGCCACCGGCCGGGCCATCCAGAAAAGCGTATCCGCCAAGACACGGGCCGAGTGCAAGGAGAAGCTGGACCGGGCCATCCGGGACAACCGGGGCATCCCGGTGAACCACAACGAGGATTACACAGTAGCGGAGTGGTGCAGGCTGTGGTTTGAAACCTACAGCAAGCCGGTGATCCGGCCCAACACCGCAAAGACCTATGAGAACATGATCGAAAACCACATCGTACCGGCTATCGGAGGAGTGAAACTCAAACGGCTCACCGCCATCCAGATCCAGAAGATGTACAACGACTCTAAGACCCACGGGCGGGTGCAGCGGTTCGAGAAAAAGACCGACACGGCCCTGTCTGGAAGCACGGTGCGGCGCATCCACATGGTGCTCTCCTCGGCGCTGAAGCAGGCGGTCAAGGAGCGGATCATTCCCTACAACCCCTGCGACAACTGCCGCATCCCGCCCAAGGAGAAAAAGGAGATGGCCATCATCCCGCCGGAGAAGCTGGGAGTATATCTCAGCGAGGCAGAGAAGTACGGCGTGCTGCCCATGTTCTTCCTGGAGCTGTCCAGCGGCCTGCGGCGGGGGGAACTGCTGGCCCTCCGGTGGGATGACCTGAATGTGAAGGACCGCATCCTCTCGGTGAGCAAGCAGGTCACTCGCATCGACGGGGAGCTGGTGGTGACGGAGCCGAAAACTAAGAATTCCGTCCGCAAGGTGGCGCTGTCCCAGCAGGCCGTGGATATGCTGGTGAAGGAGCATGAACAGCATCCGGACAACCCCATCCTGTTCCCGTCGCCCCGCACCGGCGGCTACTGGAGCCCGGACGCGGTGTCCAGGATCAACCGGAAACTGCTGGCGGAAGCCGGCATCGAGGAGCGTGTTCGCTTCCATGATCTGCGCCATACTTTTGCTACGATGGCCCTTTCCAGCGGCGTGGATGTGAAGACCCTGTCCAGCATGCTGGGCCACTATAGCGCAGGGTTTACGCTCGACACCTATACGCACATCACCAACGATATGCAGAGAGGCGCGGCGGAGAAGATCGGCGGCTTCATGGAAACGGCCACGGCCAAACCGGGACCGGAGCCTCCCGACCCGCCGGAGGAGAGCCGGTGCAAGGTGATACCGTTCGAGAGAGTGGGGTAACAAGCATATCGGGACATACAGTTCAATCTGTATGTCCCGAATGGCTTACTTATTATTCAACTCTTGTAATAAAGAAACATTAGCAGCATAGTCTTCCGGGCAAAGTAATTCGTACTTGTTGTTGGTAAGAGTGATGACAGAATCAAAAGAATTCAGAACCTCGTCTCCGGAAAAACCAAGCCCCGAAACGATAAGCTGGTTTTCAGTTACACGCTCACAAATATAACGATATATTTGGCGTTTTTTCGTCTCGTCAGTCTCTGCATTGTTTGGGCTATCGAAAACAACTGGAAAGTCTATCGCCAAAGGATTAAATTCATGTTTGAGCTGAATCAGATTAACATACCAAATAATCGTTGAAAGCGGATTGTTGCTACCTCCAGCAGAAAAAGTTCGCTTAATGTTTTCAAAGCTTTTTGCATTGATTCCTTCAAGACCAAAACGATTTTTATCAGCTAACATCAAGGTGTAGTATCGCTCATTAATTCTTTTCTTGATTTCACCATATTTGCGAAGGGATTTTTTTACTTCCTTAAGTTTCTTTTCGTTTTCTGATAAGTTGATACGAATGGTATCTAAGTCTTCGGCAACAGATTCCTTAATATCAATAAAGCCCTCATGCTTTAAAATGTCGTTAATTTCTGTTGATGCAATATGTATTGACTCTTCATATTTTTTCAATTTGGAAAGCCATTGTGAGTACTCTGTTTCATATTCTGCAATTTTTCGGTCGATTTCCATAATGTTGTATTGTATATCACTGGTAAGCAGAATAATGTCATCACCTGTGCTGTATTTCTTGATTCTTAAATCTATTACATCACTTATTTCTGACTTGCAAAATGGACAGATATGATTATTGAGTGAGGCAATTTGAAAATCATTTTCTTTTCCAAATAGAGTTAGAGCATGAAAACGATATTCCAAATCCGCCTTTTCATTGCGTAGTTGAATCAGCTTTTGACGGAGATGATTCAAAGCCTGGGATAGCTTGTTATACTCGTCCTTTGTGCGGTTGACATCTGCTCTCAAATGCTCGATATCTTTAGAGTAAGAAACGGAATGAAGGTTCTCAAAAATCTTATCCAGCATCATGCAGGTCATTTTCTGTTCATTCTCTAACCGCTTACTTTCCGCTAAAAAGATATCCTGTTCCTGTACTAACATATAATAATCATCATCAAATGCACCAAAATGGTAGTACAAAACATTTTCTTTGAAGTCAGGATATTCGCCAAGATGCTGGAAGGATGCGAACTGGGAACCATTTTGGTAATCTTGATCCACATAATAAAGAAGGTAGTTGTAGACTGGGGAAGCAATTTCTAACTCTTGTACATAGCCATCGTCTGAATTTTGTTCTCTGGGGGGTAATTTAACCGCAAAGCCAGTAATATTTGACAGACGCTCCGATAACTCATGCCGAGAAATTACTGAAAATAAGAGCCTTTTTTCGCCATCAAATACTTTGAACAGCTTATTGTGTCGGAACATATAATATTCGTTATTGTCCACGCTAAAACGAAGAATATATGTTTTGCTTGAATCGTCCCATTTTCCCTCGAAATAACAGTCAGCTCCCATTGTATGATATAGAGCTTTCATAATAACTGATTTACCTCGATCAGTTCCGTCGTTCGCATCTGAAGTAATTATTGTACGGCCAGGAGCAAATGAAATTTTCTTTGCTAATTTTTCGGAAGGCGAAAACAAATATAAATCTTTGAAAATCAACTTACTCATTTAGACCACACTCCCACCTCTTAATAACCAATAATATAAATATGTATCTGTCCGTTTGACTGTACTCTATCGGGAATGTAGTAGAGTAACGAGAGAAAATTATTTCAACCATCTCATCAAAGGATACATCCGCTGAAATAGTGTCCATATATTCAAATAAAGCTTGCTGCTTTTTTTGCAGTTCAAGTGATTTACATTCTGCTTCAACAATTTTTGCTAAAGACTGTTTCAGTTTTCGTTTTTCACCAATAGTTACTTGTTTCTGTTCAATGTAATCTTGAATAAGAGAAACTGAATTGTCAGTTTTCTCCATATGATGATCAAGCATATTGTTTAATTCAGCTTTCGTAATACCCTTGCATTTAATTAGATCGGAATAGTCTTGGGAACTTAGTTCATAACATGCCTTTTCAGTAACAGTATCAAGAATCAGCCGGTATAGTGCATTAGGCTTTACTGGCTCACAGCCCTTGATTTTCTCAAAACTCCCAGTTATTTTCCCGATAATATCGTTCTGTGGAGCTAAAAGATTCATTGGCGTATAAATGTAGTACAAGTTCGTTAAATCGACATTTTCACAAGAAAGTTCCTCAGATAGTGCAGTTCGTACAGTCGCTTGGCTTTTTTCGTCGAGTTCATCAAATGAAAAAAACTCTTTGTCGGATATGGCTACCTTCCCAATTTGAAGAAAAGCATTTGAAACAAGCGCACAGCGAATAGGTGTTTCGGGCGCTGAAGCTTCTTTTAGAACGAAGAGTTTTGCTATTATACTTAGCCCTTCTTTATGCCGTTTCAGGTCAGAAAACTTGTAAGGGGACTGAATTTTATGTGTTTTGATTTGGTAAAATTCAATGGAATCATTGAAATGGATTTCAATATCGCACTTGTAATCAAACACAACGCAAAAATCCTCTTTGTCAAAGAGGTCAAACATTTTGCTTATACCCCAACAGAGCTCTTGACGAAATCTATTCTTGCTTATTGAGCCTGAAAGGTCAAATGGGATTTTAGAATAAATATCAGCTACCCCAAGATGCTTTCCCCCTCTAATAATAAAAGGCCGCATGGGAATATACCCACACGGCTACCTTGGTGGCCAAAGGCTCACCGTAGAATTATTATAAAGGATAAGTCTGGAAAACTCAAGAATTTGTCGTATCCGCAATAAAGAATACGGCAGTCATGCCAATTAGGGATGGGTTAGGGATTTGGCGGTTTCGGCGGCTGTCCTCGTTCGTGTGTCCACCGCATTTCCGCCCCTGAAACCGCCGTAAAACAGCAATCGTCCAAACCGCAAAAACAGAACAGAAAACGCAGAAAAACCGCCTTTTTAGGCGGTTTTTCTGCCAAAGTTGGTCGGAGTGCGGGGACTCGAACCCCGGGCCTCCTGCTCCCAAAGCAGGCGCGCTACCAACTGCGCAACACCCCGATATGAAATTGTGAACCTGCCCGGGCGGTTTCTCCCAAATGTGGCGCGCTACCAACTGCGCTACACCCCGATATTCCTTTCTTCTGTTTTTTACTGCCGCGCGTGGCGCGCTTCCGGTTGCCATGTGTCGCGCTGCGGCGGCCTTGGCGCGGCGGCTGTGCGCGCCGGGCACACGAAACCTTGCGCGTATTGTTTATTATAGGCAAAAAACAGCCGCGCGTCAAGCAAAATGCTTGACGCAACGGCCGTGCCGCCGTACAATAGAACATATCTCGAAAGGAAAAGGTGGCAGGCATGGAACGCAACGAAAAGAAAATGGAAAAAGTGATAGCCCTGTGCAAAAACAGAGGCTTTATTTATGCGGGCAGTGAAATTTACGGCGGCCTGGCGAACTCGTGGGATTACGGCCCCCTTGGCGTAGAGTTTAAAAACAACGTAAAGCGCGCCTGGTGGAAGAAGTTTGTGCAGGAGAGCCCGTACAACGTGGGGCTGGACGCCGCCATTTTGATGAACCCGCAAACCTGGGTGACCACCGGCCATGTGGCCGGCTTTTCGGATCCCCTGCTGGACTGCAAAAGCTGCAAGGCCCGCCACAGGGCAGACAAGCTGATTGGCGACGTGCACCCTGAAGTGAATGTGGATGCCATGAACTTTGACGAGATGGACGCCTTTATTGCCCAGCATGACGATGTGGTGTGCCCCGTGTGCGGCAAGCACGATTTTACCCCCATCCGCAAATTCAATCTGATGTTCAAAACAGCCATTGGCGTAACGGAAGATTCGTCCAGCACCTGTTATCTGCGCCCCGAAACCGCGCAGGGCATTTTTGTAAACTTTGCCAATGTGCAGCGCACCACGCGCCGCAAGCTTCCCTTTGGCGTTTGCCAGGTGGGCAAGGCGTTCCGCAACGAAATCACGCCGGGCAACTTCACGTTCCGCACGCGCGAGTTTGAGCAGATGGAGTGCGAGTTCTTCTGCAAGCCCGGAACAGACCTTGAGTGGTTTGCCTATTGGAAAGACTATTGCAAAAACTGGCTGCTCAGCCTTGGCATTCAGGAAAAGAACCTGCGCCTGCGCGACCACGAGCCCGCAGAGCTGGCGTTTTATTCCAACGCCACCACAGACATTGAATATGCCTTCCCGTTCACCGATTGGGGCGAATTGTGGGGCATTGCAGACCGCACCAACTACGACCTTGGCCGCCATCAGGAGGCCAGCGGCAAAAGCCTGGAATACTTTGACCCGGAGACAAACGAGCACTATATCCCCTATGTCATCGAGCCCTCGCTGGGCGCAGACCGTGTGGCTCTTGCCTTCCTGTGTGAAGCGTACGACGAAGAAGTGGTGGACGCTGAGAAGAACGACACGCGCGTTGTAATGCACCTGCACCCGGCACTGGCCCCCTATAAGGCCGCCGTGCTTCCGCTTTCGAAAAAGCTGGGCGGAAAGGCACGCGAAATTTATGCAGAGCTTGCCAAACACTTCATGGTAGATTACGACGAGGCCGGCTCGATTGGCAAGCGCTACCGCCGCCAGGACGAAGTGGGCACCCCGCTTTGCATTACGGTAGATTTCCAAACCGTGGGCGACGACACTACCCCTGCCGATAACTGCGTCACCGTGCGGGACCGCGACACCATGGAACAGGTGCGCATCCCCATCGAACAACTTCGCAGCTATATCGAGGAAAAAATTGCCTTTTAACCCCCCGCCGAACAAAAAGCGGCCCGCGCTGTGTTTCACAGCGTGGGCCGTTTGCTTTATGGATGCGTTCAGGCTTCTATCTCCTGTGGGAAACGCACGCCCCATTGCCTGCGCAGGCTGTCGGCCAGGGCCATCACATGGCAGCTGGCCTCGTGCGGCATCTCCGGGCATTCGCACAGGCCCTGCTCGATGGCGCGTTTACAGGCCAGCACCTCATATTCATAGCCCGATATCTGCTGCGGCACAGGCACGCTGCGCACCAGGCGGTGTTCTTCGTCATACACTTCCAGCTTTTCCGGGTTATTGATGTTCTGCACAAACAAATACCCCTTTGTGCCATAGAGGAAGCCGCTGCGGTCTGTGGGCCCCATCATGGTGGCATGCAGGCAGGCCTGCCTGCCGTCCGGCCAGCGCATGGTGATATTTTCTACCGCGTCCACGCCGGTGTCCAGCAGGCGGGCCTCGCCCGTGATGTCCACCGCGTCATCCCCAAAGGCCATGAGGGCAAAGTTGATGGGGTATACGCCAAGGTCCAGCAGCGTGCCACCGGCCAGTTGCGGGCTGCGCATGCGCTCCACTTCCCAGATGGGGTAGCCAAGGTTTGCCTGCAGGCTGTGCACACGGCCCAGCTCACCCGAGGCGATGATAGAGGCAATCAGCTCGCGCGAGGGCATGTAACGCGTCCAGATGGCCTCTGCCAGCAACAGGCCCTTTTCCCTTGCCATGGCCGTCACGCGCCTTGCCTGTGCCTCGTTTACGGTAAAGGCCTTTTCACACAGCACATGCTTGCCGGCTGCAAGGCACAGCGCTGTATGCCGCGCATGGTGAGAGTGCGGCGTGGCCACATACACAAGTTGCACGTCCGCATCTGCCAGCATGGCCTCGTAGCTGCCATAGGCGCGCGGCACATGGTGCGCCGCAGCAAACGCCTGCGCCCTGGGCAGCTCGCGCGAGGCCACCGCCAGCACCTGCACATCTGCGCCCTGCATGGCGGCCACGGTATTGGCCATTTTTGCGGCAATTTTTCCAGCGCCCAGAATCCCGATATTCAGTTTCATACGTTCTTCCCCTTTCCATCAGCGCCCAGCACTGCGTGCCGGCCGCGCCGGGCCATTTCCAGCTCTCGCAGCGTGGGGGAAAGCCAGTTTGCGCGCCCGGTAAAGGCAAAGCCCCAGCTTTCATACCAGGCGATGGCCTGGCGGTTGTTGTCCAGCACCCACAGCATATATGCGCCCTGCGCCAGTGCAAAACGCAGAAGCTGGGTGCCAAACCCGTGCCCCTGTGCCTGCGGCAGCACATACAAATGCTCCAGCATTGGCCCATGCACCGAGACGATGCCCACGGGTTCCGGCATATGCAGCAGGAAAAACTGTTTTCCTTTTTGTAATTCTTCTTCAAGGTATTGCATTTGGTATAAATCTGTGTGTTGAGACAGAAATTCCTGCGTGCAGAACGCCTCATGCGAGGCACGCCAGCCGTGGGCGTACACTTCCGCGGCCTCGCGCAGGTTTTCGCCTGTGACGGGCACTATCATACACATGTTCCTCCCGCTTGCCTTGCAGAAAGAACCGGCCGCCCCATTGGGCAACCGGCGGAAAGCCCCCGCTTTCCTTTTTTGTATCATACCACGGATGCACAGAAAGAAACAAGGGCATCCCCTTTGGAAAGGGATGCCCTTGCTATTTTTCACAAACCCGCTGCGCGCCTGCGCAGGCGCAGTTTCAGGCCAGCACAAGCTCGCCGTCTTTTTCATCCACGGTCAGCACCGTGCCGGGCGCCGGGTCATTGGCAATGATGGCGCGCGCCACCAGCGTTTCCACCTTGGCCTGAATATAGCGCTTCAGCGGGCGGGCGCCGTAGACGGGGTCGTACCCGCCGTCGATAATGTGCTGCTTTGCCGCATCCGTCACGCGCAGGGTAAGCTGCTTATCGGCAAGGCGCGCTTTCAGGCGGGCCAGCAGCAGCTCTACCACGCCGCCAATCTCTTCCTTGGAAAGCGGCTTGTAGTACACAATCTCATCCAGACGGTTCAAAAATTCCGGCCGGAACGATGTTTTCAGCAAAGCGTCCACCTGGGCTTTGGCTGCCTCGGTGATTGCGCCGTTTTCAATGCCCTCCAGAATATACTGGCTGCCCAGATTGGAGGTGAGAATGATGATGGTATTTTTGAAATCTACCGTGCGGCCCTGGCTGTCGGTGATCCGGCCGTCGTCCAGCACCTGCAGCAGCACGTTGAACACATCCGGGTGGGCCTTTTCCACCTCATCGAACAGCACCACGCTGTAGGGCTTGCGGCGCACAGCCTCGGTCAGTTGGCCGCCCTCATCATACCCCACATACCCCGGGGGCGCCCCAATCAGGCGCGACACGGAGTATTTTTCCATATATTCCGACATATCGATGCGCACCATATTGCGCTCATCATCGAACAGGCATTCTGCCAGCGCCTTGGCAAGCTCGGTTTTGCCCACGCCCGTGGGGCCAAGGAACAAAAAGCTGCCAATGGGACGGTTTTCGTCCGCAATGCCCGCGCGGCTGCGCAGGATGGCCTCGCTCACCTTTTCCACAGCCTCGTTCTGGCCAATGACGCGCTTATGCAGCACATCCGGCAGGTGCAGCAGCTTTTCGCGCTCGCCCTCCATCAATTTGGCAACGGGGATACCCGTCCACCGGGCCACAATCTTGGCAATTTCCTCTTCTGTCACCTTGTCGTGCAGCAGCGAATCCTGCGCGCCCTCCGCCTCGGCGGCCTGCTCGGCCGCGGCCAGCTGCTTTTGCAGCTCCGGCAGGCGGCCGTATTTCAGCTCGGCCGCTTTGTTCAGGTCGTATTCCTGCTCGGCGCGGGCAATCTCTGCGTTCACCTGCTCTATCTCTTCGCGCAGCTTCTGCACCTTGCCAATGCCGGCCTTTTCGTTTTCCCAGCGCGCGCTCATAGCCTGGAACTGGTCGCGCATGTCGCTCAGTTCCTTTTCCAGCTGGGAAAGGCGCTCTTTCGAAAGCTGGTCTGTCTCTTTTTTCAGCGCCGCCTGTTCAATTTCCAGCTGCATAATTTTGCGGCGCAGCGTATCCAGCTCTTCCGGGGCGGAATCCAGCTCGGTGCGGATCATGGCGCATGCCTCGTCCACCAGGTCGATGGCCTTGTCGGGCAAAAACCGGTCTGTGATATAGCGGTGCGAGAGCACGGCCGCCGCAATCAGCGCGCCGTCGTGAATCTTCACGCCGTGGAACACCTCATACCGCTCCTTCAGGCCGCGCAGAATGGAGATGGTGTCCTCCACCGTGGGTTCATCCACCATCACCGGCTGGAAGCGGCGCTCAAGGGCGGGGTCCTTTTCAATGTACTGGCGGTACTCGTTCAAGGTGGTAGCGCCAATGCAGTGCAGCTCACCGCGCGCCAGCATCGGCTTCAGCAGGTTGCCCGCATCCATAGCGCCGTCCGTTTTGCCCGCGCCCACAATGGTGTGCAGCTCGTCGATAAAGAGGATGATCTCGCCTTCGCTTTTCTTCACTTCCTGCAGCACGCTCTTCAGCCGCTCTTCGAATTCGCCGCGGTATTTGGCGCCTGCCACCAGCGCGCCCATATCAAGGCTGAACACCTTGCGGTTTTTCAGGTTTTCGGGCACATCGCCGCGCACAATGCGCTGTGCCAGCCCCTCGGCAATGGCTGTTTTGCCCACGCCCGGCTCGCCAATCAGCACAGGGTTGTTCTTCGTTTTCCGGCTGAGAATGCGCATTACATTGCGAATTTCGGCGTCGCGGCCAATCACCGGGTCCAGCTTTTGCTGGCGGGCAAGGCTCACAAGTTCCTGCCCATATTTGTTCAGCACGTCATAGGTGCTTTCGGGGTTATCGCTTGTCACGCGCTGGTTGCCGCGCACGGCCGCCAGCGCCTGCAGAAACCGCTGTTTGTCCACCCCGAACTGACGCAGCACTTCCTTTACGGCGGCGTTGGGCTGGTCCATCATGCCAAGCACCAGGTGCTCCACCGAGACATACTCGTCTTTCATGGCGGCGGCCTGTTTTTCGGCGGCCGTCAGGGCTCTGTCCAGCTCGGGCGTCAAATACACCTTATCGGGCTCACGGCCGGTGCCGGTCACATGGGGCAGTTCGCTCACCTTTTTGGCAAATGCCGCGGCAAGGTTGCCCGGCTCTACGCCCATTTTCTGAAACAGCTGGCCAATCAGGCCGTTCTCTTGCCCCAAAAGGGCACAGAACAAATGTTCCGGCGTAAGGGCCTGGTTTTCATATTCCACGGCAAGGCTCTGGGCGGCCTGCACGGCCTCCAGAGATTTTTGAGTCATTTTTTGTGCGTTCATATTCTGTCACGCTCCTTTACAGCTGCGCTGTCAGCGCATCCAGGTTTTGTGTGTACACCCGCTGCACGGCGGCCACCGTGCGCTCTGCTTCATCCAGGTGTTCAAAAAATTCCTTTAAGCACGCATCGAACAGGCGCACATAGGCGGCAATGGCTTCGCCCGCCTGCTCTTCCGTGCAGTTCTGCGGGCAAAGCAGCCTGCGCGTATAACGCCCGCCCGCCACGCTGCTTTCACGGCGCGGGCCGGGCAGGTATGCATCCTCCAGCTTATCCCACAGGCGGTAGAACTGCCCCAAATACAAAAGCAGCGTGGGGTTTTGTGTGCGCAGAGCCGCGCGCATCTCGCCCAGCGCGGCACCCGCGGTATACAGCTCCACCACATAGCGCACGCTGGGGTTGTATTTATATTGCAGGGCACTGCGCATGGCCACCACTGCGTCTCCCGTTGCCATCATGGGCTGCAGCGCACTTTGGGTGCCCAGCACGGCGTTCACCGCGTCAAAAATGGTGCGAATGCGGTTTTCCGGCGTATCCATCTGCACATATTCGGCCAGGATTCGGTTCACCATATTGGAACGGCTGGTGCCCTCCTGATAGGCAAGGCGGTCTACCGCGGCCACAATGTCATCCATCAGCACCAAACTGTAAACACTCTTTCCCATTCTTCCCACCTTCCTTTCCTGCCGATATCGTATCACGTTTATAATAATTTGTCAACTAATTTATATAATAATTTTTACAAGTTTTGAATTCGTCCGGCAACCACTGTAAAGGCAGCAAGGCCGGGAAAGGGCCGGCACTATATGCCGGCCCTTTCCCGGCCCGGTTTGCCGCACACCCGGGCATCCATGGCAGGTTTCAGCCCTTCGGGCTGTTTTCGCCTTGTGCCGCAGCGGGTGCTTGCCCTTGCGGTGTGCTGCCGGCTTCACTGCCGCTTTCCCCGGCCTCCCGCGCGCCCAGAAAGGCCGCCGCTTCGTCGAAGAAATCGCTGCTCAGCTCATACCGGTCGCCGTTCCACCGGCCGGGGAAGGTGAGGGCGCGGGCCTCGGGCACAATCTTATCCAGAAATTTGAAAATGCGCTGATAATCGTACAGCTGCACTGCAGTAAGGTCGGTGGAATCTTTCGCCACGGCCGCGCGCATGGCGTTTGCCGCCTTCTGCTCCAGCTGGCCGCTGGCCGCGCGCGCAAAGGCAAGGTACCCCTGTGCGCGCAGCAGCGTTTGGGCATCCCGGCTGAGCGCCTGTGCCTCCAGCGTCTCGCACAGCACCTGTGTAGACAGCGTAAGCTCGCTGACGCCCGGCACACTGAGCTGCAGTTCACCCAGTGCCTCGCTGGTCATATAGTTTGTCAGTTTTAATTGAGCCGATCCAAAATTCTCTGTCAGCGAGGCAAGCCGCCGGGCCGTGCAATAGATATAGTTATCCACCGGTGCGCCCAGCGTCTCTTCCAGCGCCGCCGTCACGCCTGCCGGGCCCATCTGCTGTGCAACCTCGAAAAGCGTCATGCCCTGCCCGCCGCACAGCACCACGGTTTGTGCGTCCAGCGCCGCGGTGGTAATGCGCCCCTCGTAGGCGTCAAAACGCACCAGCACAAAAGTTTGCGGCCCGCCCTCGCCCGTCATCAGCGCCAGGGTGCGTGCATCCGTGCTGAGGGGCTGCACCACCGGCACGCCCTGCTGTTTCTGTTCCACCGGCGCTGTGCGTGACAGGCCATATGCGCATACAGCAAGGTACACCGGCACCAGCACGGCAAGGGTGAGGCTGAAGCCCAGCAGGAATGCCTTTTTCTTGCTCATGGTTTTCTTCCTTTCCGCCATGCGGCCCCACACCGGGCAGGCCGCAGATGTTCACGGATAGCTTGGGCGCTTTTGGCACAAACTATGCAGAAAGGAGGGCGTTTCCCATGGAACACAAGCAAAAAAAGCTTCCCGGCGCCGCCGTGCGGGCGGTTGTGGAGCAGATGGCCAGTGAAACCGACCCCTTGGGCAGCTACACGGGCCGCCCTTTGGAAGAAGGGGAAGTTCCCGTGCAGGACGCGGATGACCTGTAGGCAAACGCAAAAACATCGCCCCTTTGCGAAAATTCGCAAAGGGGCGATGTTTTTTGCCGCAGCGAGCCAAAGGTTTCAGCCCTCCAGCTCGCGGCCCAGCAGTGCTGCCGTGAGTTTTGCCAGCAGTATCTCTTCTTCGCCGGGCGCCTGCCCGCGGCAAACCAGCGCCACAGAGCCCACAAGGTCTCCGTTCGCCAAAATGGGCGCCATGGCCGCCGCCTGCACGCGTGCGCCGTCACACATCTGCACGGGCCCCGGCGTGCCCTGCCAGGTGCGGCGCTGTTCTATCAGGTGCACATAGCCGGTGTGCAGGGGCTTTTCCAGCGCCTCCCGCCCGGCGCCCGCCGCGGCCACGGTGTGGTCGCGGTCTGTCACGGCCAGCGGCACGCCCGCTATTTTATATACGGTTTCCACACATGTGGCCGCCAGGGGGCTCATCTCGCCCACAGGGCTGTATTTTTTGAACACCACTTCGCCGTTTGCAGATACGAATATCTCCAATGGGTCCCCCACGCGGATCATCTGCGTGCGGCGGATCTCTTTCGGAATCACCACACGGCCCAGATCATCAATGCGGCGCACAATTCCAGTCGCTTTCATGACAAAGCCCCTCCGTTTGATCTTCATCTTCTGGAGATAGTATTTGTCAATCGTGGAATTTTATACCGGCCAGTTTATCTCCTGGCAGATTTCTGCCGCCAGCTGGCCGGCAGCCGCCTGCACCTCTTCCAGCCGGGCGCTCTGCTGTAAACCCGGCAAACGGGCAAAAATGATAGCCGCCGGCGTGCCGGCGGTTTTCTTTTCCAAACAAAAAGCGCCCTGCGCGCGGCCAAAAGGCCTGCGCGCAGGGCGCTGAACCATATTCAGAACTTTTTTATCCCTGGCGGGGCAGCTCTTTTCCATTGCATACGGCCTGCACAAGGTGTTCCCCTTCGTAGCGCAGCGTAAGCAGGAAGGGCGGCGCCCCCTGTTCCAGAAGCCGGAGGAACACCCTGTCCCCCTCCCACAAAGGCAGGCCCGCCACCTTTTTCTTTTCCACCCAGGCCAGCTCGCCCTCGTCGCATTCGTGCAGCGTGCCGGAAAAATCTTCGCTTGTAAACAGAAACATCTGTTCCGTCTCATAAACATCAGACAGGAAACTCACCACGCCGTGAAAATGCCAGCTTTGCAGGGCAAAGCCTGTCTCTTCCCGTACTTCGCGCACCAGGCAGGCGTCCGGGCTTTCGCCGGGCTCGAACTTGCCGCCCACGCCCACCCATTTGCCGGCGTTCTCGTCCTGTTCTTTTTTGGTGCGGTGCAGCATAAGATAGCACCCGTCCCGTTCCAAATAGCACAGGGTGGTGTTTTTCATATGGCTTCCCTCCTGCAAGTTTTTACAAAAATATGATAGCACAAACCGGCCGTTGGCGGTATACTAATATGCGTATGCGGCACAAGCCCGCCTTTTGGGCATTTGCCCATGCAGACAGAAACTACGCCGAAAACCGAGGTGAACGCCATGCTGGAAGTAACAGCGGCACAGATGAAAGAATTGGAACGAAAGGCCAATGAAACGGGCCTTTCTTACGAAGATATGATGGAAAACGCCGGGCAGGCCGCGGCACGCATTTTGCTTGAGCAGTTGCCGGGCCTGCGCACGGCGGCCGTGGTGTGCGGCAAAGGCAACAACGGCGGCGATGGCTTTGTGGCGGCGCGCAAATTGTTCGAAGCCGGCTGCTGTGTGCGCCTTTATCTTGTGGACGGCGCGCCCACTGCGCCGGGCGAGGCCCGCACCAATTACCTGCGCACGCAGAAGCTGGGGCTTCCCACCTGCGCGCTGGCAGAGGCCGGTGAGGCAGAACTGGCTTTTCTTTCCACGGCGCAGGCCGTGGTGGATGCCGTGACCGGCACAGGGTTTCACGGCCAATTCCGGGCCAACGCACGCTTGGCCGCACAGCAGATTAACCGCGCGCAGGGCTTTGTGCTGGCGCTGGATGTGCCCAGCGGCATAGAGGCCGACACGGGCCGCGCGGCCGAGGATGCCGTGCGGGCATCGCTGACCGTGACGTTCCATGCCAAAAAGCCCTGCCACCGCCTTGCCCGGCAGCACTGCGGCGAGGTGCGCGTGGCGCGCATTGGAATTTGACAGATGCAAAAGGGCCCCCAGGGTGCAAAGGCTGGTTTCGCCACGCGCCCCGGAGGCCCTTTTTCTCTTGTTTCTATGCCAGCTGTGCCAGCAGAATGGCAACGAACATAAACACGCTGCCCACCCCTTCACGCAGGGAAAGCGTCTCATGCAGGATAAGCCAGCCAAACACCACGGCAAACACCGATTCCATGCACAAAATCAGCGAAGCCACCGTGGGGTCCGTGTCCTTCTGGGCCACAATTTGCAGCGTATAGGCCACGCCCATGGTAAACACGCCCGTATACAGAATGGGCACTGCCGCGGCGCTAAGAGCCGCAAAGGAGGGCTGTTCCGTGATAAATGCCACAACCATCCCCAGCGAACCGGCCGTAAGGAACTGCACAAAGGACAGGCACACGCCATCCACCAGCGGCGAAAAATGGTCAACGACCATAATGTGAAGCGCAAACATCACGGCGCCACCCAGCATCGCCGCATCGCCCATGGCCAAGCTGAATGTCTTATCGGTAAAGCACAGGAAATACAGCCCCACGCACGCCAGCGCCACACTGACCCACAAAATGGGCCTGGGCTTCTTTTTCAAAAAGATGCCCAGCACCGGCACCAGAACCACATATATTGCCGTAAGAAAGCCCGCTTTGCCCGCTGTGGTATAGGCAATGCCCGTTTGCTGTATGTAAGAGCCCGTAAACATCAGCACGCCGCAGCACGCGCCGCCCAGCAGCAGGGTGCGCCGGGACGAGGCCGGCACATAGCGCCGCATGCGGTAGACGGCCAGCGGCGACAGCAGCAGCGACCCCAGCAGCATGCGCGTACCATTGAAAAAGGCAGGGCTAATCAAATCTGCCCCGGCGCTTTGCGCCACAAACGACGACCCCCATATCATGGCCGTCAGCAAAAGCAGAAAATTGCCCCGCGCTTTTCTTGCCTTCACACCATTTCCCCCTTCGCTCTGCTTTTCTGCCACACGCAGAAAATGCAGAAATTGAAACTACACAAAAAATAGTGTAGCGTATTTGCCTGAAAATGTACACCCCCTATTTTCCCCTTTTTCCGGCCGCACGGGCCTTGCACGCCGCTGCACAGGCCGGTAAAATAGAAGGGAAGGACGGCCTAGCGCACCCATTCGCTTTTGTGCGCTTTCAAATATTGCCGCACATGGGCGAAGGTTTTCTCTTCCCCCTCATCGCGCAGCATGCGCAGCCACTGTTCCAGCAAAGCGCGTGTCTCGCTGTGGATGAGGTAAACGTCCCGCGCGTGCATGTAATAATCGTAGGCAGCGGCGTCTGTATATTGGCCCTTCAAATAGGTCTTGGAGGCGGCAATGCGGTCGCACAGCATTTCCGCCACATAGTTCACAGGCATTTTGATGCCTGCATAGCGGTGCGTGCCATCCACCACATAGTCTGTCCAATATTCCAGGTGGTGCTTATTTCTTCCCTTATGGTGCAGCCAGGCCCGGCTGTAGCCAATGGCCCGGCGCTCGGCATTGTTGGGGCTTTCAAAGCCCTGGTAATATTTCACACCGGCCAAAAACTCTACCGGCGAATACTTCGACAGGTCGTGCAGAAGGCCCTGCCGGTAAAGCCCCACCTTAAAGCAGTGCTGCATCACCAGCCATTTGTGATGGTTGATGGTGGAAAGATGCCCGAAAAAGTTCACTGGCGCACCCCTTCCCATTGAAAAAATACCCTTATATTGTACCACGCTTTGCCCGCGAAGAAAAGCATACCGCGGGCGGAAAGGAGAAACGGTAAAATGGAAAAAGTATGTGTGTTTCTGGCCGATGGCTTTGAAGAGGGCGAGGCCCTCATTCCGGTGGACCTGCTGCGCCGCGCCGGGGCCGAAGTGACAACGGCCAGCATCAGCACCTCGCTTTGCGTGCAGGGCTCGCACGGCATCACTGTGACAGCGGACGCCCTGGCGGAAAACGTGCCGCTGGAAGAATACGGCATGGTGGTGCTGCCCGGCGGGCTGCGCGGCACGCAGAACCTTTCGCAAAGCGCGCTTGTCAAGCGGGCCGTGCTGGCCTTTGCCCGCCAGGGGAAATGGGTGGCCGCCATCTGCGCCGCGCCCGGGCTTTTGGGCGAGTGGGGGCTGCTGCAGGGGCGGCGGGCCACCTGTTACCCCTCTGCAGAGGGAAAATGCGCCGGCGCTGTGCTGACGCGAGGCGAAGTGTGCACAGACGGCAACCTTGTCACCGGCCGCGGGCTGGGCGCGGCCATCCCCTTTGGGCTGGCCCTGGTTGGGCACATTGCCGGGCAGGCCGAAAGCGCCCGCATCCAAGAAGCCATTGTGTACATGCACTGAGTGCTTCCCTTCCCCAACGCAAAAGCGCGGCACCTGGCGGTGCCGCGCTTTTTGTTCTTTACTTTTCCCTTGTTTTTCCCGCGTGCATGGCCTCGTTCAGCTTTACCATATGAAGATGGTCTTCCCACACGCCGTTAATTTTCAAATACTTGCGGGCAAGGCCCTCCGGCACAAAGCCGTTTTTTTCCACCACACGCAGGGACGCCGTGTTGCGGGGCATGACATTGGCCTCAATGCGGTGCAGCCCAAGCTGTGTAAACGCATATTCCACCACCAGGCGCACAGCCTCCGTCATATAGCCTTTGCCCGTGTAGGCGGCGTCCAGCTTGTAGCCCAGAAAAGCGGAGCAGAATGCGCCCCACACCACATCGTTCAGCCCAATGCTTCCCACCACAAGCGCAGGCGCACACTTTGACTCGATGTAAAAGCGGTATGCGCGGCGGCCCTGTGCAGCCAGCACTTCCCGCAACAGAATATCCCGCTGGCCCTCCACCGTAAAAAACGCCTGCGGCCTTTCCGGCTCAAACGGGCGCAGAAAGGCGCGGTTGTGCGCATAATACGCCGCTGTGCGCGGCGCAAGGGCCGTATCTGCCGGCAGCAGGCGCAGGGCCCCGGCCTCCAAAATCATGGCTGCTCCTTTCTGCAAGTTGCGTTTAAAAGCGCACAAATCTGCCCCTTGGTGGCAAGCCCGCAGGAAAACGCCGTGGCGCTGCCGGCGGCAACGCCCCATTCCAGCGCGCGGGCATAGCTGCCCGTCCTTTGCCAGCCCGCCAGAAAACCGGCCACCATGGCATCGCCCGCGCCCACAGAATTTTGCACCGTGCCGCGGGGGGCGTGCGCCCGGTGAAAGTGCCCGTGTTCATCCAAAAGCAGAGCCCCTTCGCCCGCCATGGACACCAGCACATTCTGCGCCCCGCGCGCCTGCAGCCGGGCGGCGCAGCTGCGTATCTCCGCCTCGCTTTGCAGGCGCTGGCCGAACATCTCGCCCAGCTCTAAATGGTTTGGCTTCACCAAAAACGGGCGGTATGCCAGGGCCCCGGCCAGCAGCTCTTTTTCAGCGTCCACCACAGCGGGCACACCGCGGGGCTGCAGGCGGGCCAGAATCTGTTTGTATATATCTGCGGGCACAGCGGCGGGCACACTGCCCGCCAGCACCAGCATGTCGCCCGGGCCCAGTGCGTCCAGCTTTTGCAGCAGGGCGGCCAGCGCCGTTTCATCTACCGCAGGGCCGGTGGCGTTGATGTCTGTTTCGCCCTGTGCCTTCAGCTTTACATTGATGCGTGTGGCCCCGCGCTTCAGGCGCACAAAATCGGTGTGCAGGCCCATGGCTCGCAGGCCCTGCTGCAGCGCGTCACCCGTGAAGCCGGCAATAAACCCCAGCGCCGTGCTGGCCTCGCCCAGCTCGCTTAATACGCGCGAGACGTTGATTCCCTTCCCGCCAAGCTGAATTTCTTCACTGTGTGCGCGGTTCACCTCGCCCTGGCGCAGCTGCGGCAGGCGCATCACATAATCCAGCGCAGGGTTCAATGTGACGGTATAAATCACACCTGCACCTCCTCAATCACGGTGTACCGGCGGTAGCTCTCGTCCGGCAGGCTGTCGGTAATGATGCGCGCCTTTTCCAGCGGGCACACCGTAATGGCCGCTGCTTTGCCAAATTTGGTGGAATCGGCCAGCACATAGCTGGCAAACGCGCGCTGCACCGCCTTTTCCTTGATGCAGGCCTCTTCCGTGTCCGGCGTGGTGTAGCCCCGCTGCATCGAAATTCCGTTTGTGCCAAGAAACGCCTTTGTAAAGTTATAATTTGCCATCATCTCCAGCGCAACGCCGCCCACCACGGCTTCGGTGCGCGGCTTCAGCAGGCCGCCCAGCACATAGGCACGCAGGCCCTTTTCCACCAGCCGGCGCGCACAGGCCACGCCGTTCGTCACAAACGTGGCCCTGGAGGCGTCCAAATACTCTACCATGTGCAAAGTGGTGGTGCCTGCGTCCAAAAACACCAGGTCCTCATCTGTCACCTGCGCCGCTGCATAGCGGGCAATGGCATCTTTCTGCGGCACCTGCAGCTGCGCTTTTGTGCGCACATCGGCCTCTTGCGCCTCAAAAGCGGGGCGCAGGGCCACTGCGCCGCCGTGCACCTTGCGCACATGCCCCAGGCGGGAAAGTTCGGCAAGGTCGCGCCGTATGGTGGCCTCAGACGCGCCGGTGGCCGCGCACAGTTCGGCCACGCTGGCCGCACGCCGCCTGTTCACATATGCCAAAATCTGCTCGAACCGCTGCTGTGCCATCATGGTTCTATCGCCTTCCTTTTTTGTTCTAGCGCCGGGGGGTGTTTTTAATCATACCACATCAGAAATCATTTTCAATCAAAAACAGTCAAAAAAACAATGCCGTCCGCAATTTCTGCGGACGGCATTGGCTTATTTCTCTATTTTCTCTTTTTCATCCGCCGGATGCGGCTGTTTTGGGCTCAGTGGAAACACGCGCTCTATTTTCAGCCGTTCAATGCAGCGCCGGTTGGCGGCCAGAATGGTGCACAGCCACTCGTCCGACTTCAGCGGAATCACCTCGCCCTGCGCCGGAATACGGCCCAGCATATTGGTGATAAAACCGTTCAGCGTCTCTGAATCGTCGTTTTCGAACAGGTCGCTGCCCAGCAGATGTTCCACATCGTCCACTTCGGCTTCACCGTCCAGCTCCCAGCAGTTCTCGGAAAGCTGCACAATGCCGCCCTCTTCATCATGGCCATCGTCTATTTTTCCCACAATGGCCTCCAGAAGGTCTTCCATGGTTACAAGGCCCTCGGTGCCGCCGTATTCGTCCACCACCACGGCCATGCGCTGTTTTTTCTCTTTAAACTGGCGCAAAAGCTCGCTGCAGCGCATCGTCTCCGGCACATACAGCACAGGCTGCATAAAATCTGCCGCCGTCTTGGCCCCGTCATCTTCCCCGCTGAGCGCCGGGATGATGTCTTTCAAGTATACGATACCCACAATATCGTCCAAATCGCTCTCATACACCGGCAGGCGCGAATAGCGCTCTTCCTTCTGCAGGGCCACCAGCGCAGCCAGAGGGGCCGTGCGCTCTACCGCCACAATTTCGGTGCGGTGCGTCATTACCTCGCTGACATGCAAATCGTCAAATTCAAAAATATTCTCAATCATGGCGCGCTCGTGCGGCTCCAGCGAGCCGGCCTCTTCGCCCGCCTCTACCATCATCAGAATATCTTCTTCGTCCACAGGCTCTTCCTCATTTTCCGCCCCGATGCCGAACAGTTTCAGCACAAGGTTGGTAGAGAAGGCCAAAAAGCGCACAAAGGGCCGGCACACGCGGTACATGCCCCACACAATGCCCACCACCTTCAGGGCAACGGCGTCCGGGTCTTTCATGGCCACGCGCTTGGGCACAAGCTCGCCCAGAATTAAGGTGAAATAAGAGATGATAATGGTGATGACCACCAGCACCACGCTGCGCAGCACCGCCGCGGGAAGCGGCAGAAATGCCAGCGCCCCCGCCACGGGGCCCGCAAAATTGTCCGCTGCCACAGCAGAGTTCAGAAAACCGGATAAGGTTACGCCAACCTGAATTGTCGCCAGAAAATCAGAAGGGGAGTCTGTGATGGCCAGCAGCCGTTTCGCCGCCTTATTGCCGCCCTCTGCCAGGCGCTTCATCTTCTGAGAGTTGATGGAAATGATGGCGATCTCGCTCATGGCAAAGAAGGCATTGACGAAAATCAGAATAAAGATGAGCACGATACTGGGCCATATGTCCATATGGAAAAAATCGACCTCTTTCTGCAATGGGCCGTGCGCCCCCACCGGTGCGCGGCGTACGGCTGTGTGGCGTGCACGGCGCCTTCACCGGGCTTTGCAGCGCCTTTGCACACAGTATGAATTAAAATAATCATAACAAAATGCAGCGGCCTGCGTCAAGCCGGGCCCGGGCCCGGTTTCCGCCATTTCCGGGCCGGGCGGGCCCTGCCGGCGGAACAGGCGCGCTGCACACCGCATTTTCTTTGCTTTTCGCGCGGTGGCTTTTCATGGGGCCGCCGCGCGAAGCACATAAAAAGGGCCCTGCAAAAAAGCAGGGCCCCGAAGGGGAAGCATCTAAGTAACTGCAGTGGCCCTGGCGCTACCCGCCACTTACCACTCCACTTCCTGAAGAAGAGACAGAGTCTGTGGGGACAGACGGCGGCGTGGGCACAGGCGTGGGCTCTTGAACAGGCGGTGTTGGCGCAGGCGTGGGTTCCTGCGTAGGCGGCGCAGGCGTCTGGGCCGGCGGCGTAGGCGTCGCGGTTGCAGCCGGCGTGGGCGTGGGGGTTGGCGACGGCGTGGCCGTGGGGGTCGCCGTGGGCGACGGACTGGGCGTGGCCGTGGCCTGAGCAGAGGAAGAATCTGGCGAAGGGGTTGCCTTTGGCACAAAGAACTCTTCCGGGGTGGCAATGTGCGTGGGCACATTTTCCAGCGCAGGGCGCGTATCCTCTGTTTCATGGGTGTGCGTGCGGATATAATCGAACAGCACATCCATGCCCTCGCGGCTGAGGTGGATGCCGTCCGAGCTCTCCATATATTCCGCTTTGGCATAACCCGTAGAATCCTTCAGCACCTCGGCCGAATTCAGGAAGGTATAGCCTTCCTCCTTTGCCATCTCTACCAGGGCTTTGTTGAAGGCATCAATGGTCTTCATCGTAATGTTGGGGTAGCTTCGCCTTTGCGCCACCGGAGGAATTGAGTTGATGATGATATCCGCATACGGGTATGCCTCATGAATCTGCTGCAGCGCGGTACGGTACCACTGAATGAATGTCTCTGTGCTTTCGGCCGTGTTGTTGGTGCCATAGGTGATGATGATGCGCTGCGGCTGCATCATCTTTACAGCCTGCACCACCGTCACCGGCGAGGAATAGCCGCTGAAATACATGCAGCGCGAGCCGGTGACGTGCCCGATGCCCATGCCCACGGCAGAAAGGTTGTTCTGCCAGGTGGTTTTGCCCATGGCCACCATGCGGTAGGTGTTGGAATCGCCAATAAACAGCGTGTTGTCTACATATTCTTCGCCCGCGTCTTCTGTTTCCGCAAGGATGACGCCGTCAAATTCGGAACTGATGATTTTGTTGGCGTCCTTGTCATACCCCGACTCGGCCGCGTCCACCAGGCCGGAAGCCGAGCTGGGCAGCCCGGCCGGCTTTTGCCTGCCCAGAAGGGAAAAAATCAGAATAGCCAGCAGCATGGCCACCAGAAGCACCGCTGTAACCAGAATGGCAATATCGACAAGGCTGCCTTTTTTCAGGCGTGCCACATAAGCGGCCCATTCCTTTTTCAGCAGCGTAAAAACATGTTGCAACTGTTTCAAGGCTCTTCCTCCGGGCGAAATAGTGTAATGTCTATTCTACACCATTCTCCCACAAAAAGAAACCGAAAATTCACGCTTTCTGCAATTCGACGGTTTTCTCGCCGCCAGATTTCAGGGCTTTGCACAGAAAATCTTCATCACGCCAATATTTTTGCGCGGTGCAGCGCAGGGCGCAGCGCTGCGGCCAGCAGCGTTGCCACCACCAGCGCCACCGCCGCATTCACACAGGATGCCGAAAGCTTTGCCACAAGCCGCACCTGCACGGCGCCCATGGCCTGCCCTTCTATCCAATACATTTCCACAAACGATTTTGCCATGTACAGCACAATATAAGCAACACTGCCTGCCAGCGTGCCCAGAATATCCTTTTTTGTGCTCACTGGCCCCTTGTGGGCAACCAGCCCAGCCAAATAACCAATGACAAATTTGGTGGCAAAGGTGATAAGGCAGCCGGAGATATAGGCCGGGTTTGTCAAATCGAACAGCATGCTGCCAAACCCCGCGGCAAGGCCGCCCGTCAGCGGGCCGAACAGAAGGCCCGCCAGCGCACAGAACCCGTTGCCAAGATGAAACCGCGCAGGGCCCACCTCAATTTGCATCCAGCTGGATACGAACACCAGCGCGCTCAAAAGGCCCACAATCGCCAGCTTTCTGGCGGTAAAACGCTCTTTTTTCTGCATATCGGCATCTCCCCTCTTTTGCCTCTGCGGCTTGACACAGCCCGCAAAAGGCGTTAAGGTAATTGTACCCGCAATTTGGTATGCTCAAAATATCCAATTTTTAAATTTTTTATCAGGCCAGTTTATCAATCAGTCTCTTTCCGCACAAAGGAGGTTGCCATGGAGCACGCCGTCATCCGGCTGAAAGCGGGCGAGAAAACGCCTTTTTACGAACAGATTTACGCTTATTTTGCCGCCGCCATCCGCAGTGGGGCGCTGGCCGCAGGGGAAAAACTGCCCTCAAAGCGCCGCCTGGCGCAGGATGTGGGCGTAAGCATCAGCACGGTGGAAACGGCCTACGCCATGCTGGTGGCAGAGGGGTATCTGGAGGCAAAACCGCGAAGCGGGTTTCGTGTGTGCAGCCTTTCGGCGCTGCAGCGCCCGGTTACCCCCGCACCATCCCCGGCCGAGCCGGTGCAAACACCGCCGCGCTTCGATTTTTCCACCGGGCGTGTGGACACCACCCTGTTCCCCTTTGCCGCCTGGCGCAGGCTGCAAAGGCAGGTGCTGGCGGGGGATGAGGCCGTGCTGCGCGCAGGCTGTGCGCAGGGCGATGAAGCCCTGCGTCAGGCCATTGCCACCCATTTGGCAGAATTCCGCGGCGTGCGCGCCGAGCCCCGGCAAATTGTAGTGGGCGCAGGCAGTGAATACCTGACAGGCCTGCTTGCCCAGCTGTTTCCGGGCGCCGTGTTTGCGGTGGAAGAGCCCGGCTACACCCGCACGCCGCGCGTGCTGGCAAACTGCGGCGCCACTGTGGCCTATGTGCCGGTGGATGCGCACGGCATGCAGCCCGCCGCCCTTGCCGCCAGTGGCGCTGCGCTGGCCTATGTGACACCCAGCCATCAGTTCCCCACCGGGGCCACCATGCCCGTGGGGCGGCGCACCCGGCTTTTGCAGTGGGCCGCACAGCGCGAAGGGCGCTTTATCATCGAGGATGACTACGACAGCGAATTCCGCCTGGATGGACGCCCTTTGCCCGCCATGCAAAGCCTGGGGCCGCAGCAGGTGATTTATATCGGCACCTTTTCGCGCGGCATTGCCCCGGCGGTGCGCATTGGTTATCTGGTGCTTCCGCCCGCACTGCTGAGCGCATTTTTCAGCCGCTTTGGCTTTTATTCGTGCACGGTAGGGCGCATTGAGCAGCAGACGCTGTGCCGTTTTTTGGAGACGGGGCAGTATGCGCGCCATCAGGCGCGCCTGCGCGCCGCCTACCGCCGCAAGCGGGATGCCGTGTGCGCGGCCCTTCTGGAAGCGCTGGCCCCGTTTTCGCCGCGCATTGAAAACGCGCATACCGGCCTTCACTTTGTGCTGCGCCTTGCCTGCCCCTGCACAGGCAAAGCATTGGCCGGCGCCATGCGGCGCCACGGCGTGCTTGCCTGCCCGCTGAGCGCCTATTTCCACACAGGCAGGTGCAGCGAGGCCGGCCCGGCGCTGGTGCTGGGCTTTGGCGGCCTGGCCCAGCAGGATATCCGGCCGGCCGCACAGGCCATGGCACGCGCGGCTGAAGAGGCGTGCGCACAGCACGGCTGAAGCCGGCCGCTCTTCTTCCATGGCCGCTTTTTCCCAGGCAAAAACAACACCCCGCGGCAGGGTTCCCTGCCACGGGGGTGTGTTTTTCTAAATATTATTCAGTTTTCAGAACCGTTCGTGTTTTCCCGCGCGGCGCCCCAGCGCTGCGGAAGCAGGATATACCCCAGCAAAAACCCCATCACGCCGCCGTACAGCGCCGAAGCCACAGGGTTCGAAGTAATGGGGCATGTGCCCAGCGCACAGCCCACCACAAAGTAATGCCCAAGGCCAAAGGCCAGGCCCACAGCCGCAAAGGCCGCCAGGAAGCATGCGCCCGCATGCTGTTTCAAAAAGTGTTTCATCGCATTTTCCCCTTTCCGGCCGCCGGCCCGGCAACCGTGGAACATGCCGTGCCCGCCATGCGGCCATGGCCGCAAACGCCCGGCATTACAGGGCGTTTTGCAGCATTTCTTCCAGCTTCTGCTGGGTCTGCACGCCCACAGCCTGTGCGTGCAAGGCGCCGTTTTTAAACACCATCACCGTGGGAATGCTCATAATGCCGAACTGCCGGGCAAGCTCGGGCTGCTCGTCCACGTTTACTTTGCCCACCTGCCAGCGTCCCTGCGCCTCATCGGCCACGCGCTGCACCACCGGGCCCAGCATGCGGCACGGGCCGCACCAGGGCGCCCAAAAATCTACCAGCACGGGCTGTTTTGCGCCCAGCACCTGCTGTTCAAAATTCTCTTTCGTAAAAACTTGTTCCATGTTGCTCGCTCCTTCTATCTGCCTGTGCATTGCTGCACGGCCCTGTATGGTTTGCTTCTGGCTTCAGTATACCCCGGCGCGGCGCGGCAAACCGTGACGAAGTTACAAAAGTGTGGTAAAATCAGAAAGAAAGGCGGCCCCGCCCTTTGCGGCCGGCCGCACCATATCGTTTCCCCGCATGGGGGCGCGCGCCCGGGCGGCCCGCGCAAAAGGAGGTTCTTTATGCCGTGTGCGGATGCAGCCCTGTTCCCGTTCTGGCAGCAGCTTACACAGCCCCAGAAGGACAGGCTTTTTCAAGAAGTGCGTGAAGTGCACTATGCCCGGCACGCGCCCGTGCGTGCCGCGGGCGACAGCTGCCTTGGCATTTTATATGTAAAAACGGGCGGGCTGCGCCTTTCCCTTTTGAGCGAGGAGGGACGCGAAGCCTCTATCGCCCGGCTGGGGGCCGGGCAGGTGTGCGTGCTGAGCGCCTCGTGCGTGCTGAGCGCCGTGACATTTGATGTAGAGATTACCGCCGAAGAGGAAAGCGATATTCTGGTGCTTCCCTCCCATGTATTTGGCCCGCTGATGGCAGAGAACATTTATGTGGAATGCTTTGTATACCGCACGGCAACCGAACTGTTTTCCGATGTGATTGGCGCGGTAGAGCGGCTTTTGTTCATGACACTGGAGCAGCGCGTGGCCTCGTTTCTGCTGGATGAGGCCGCCCGCCGCGGCACAGACACGCTTGCCATCACCCAGGAGGCCATCGCCCTTGGCATTGCCTCTGCGCGGGAGGCCGTCACACGCGCGCTGCGCCAGCTTGCGGCGCGGGGCCTGGTGGAGGTGTTCCGCGGCGGCGTAAAGCTGCTGGACCGCAAAGCCCTCTACGCTCTTTGCTGAGGGCAAACCGCCGCGAAAAAAGGCGGCGCCGGGTGCTTTTCTGCACAGCCGCAGCGCCATCGGAAAGGGGGGGGCCGCACCCATGCAACCGAACAGCCTTACACAGGGCAGCGTAGCCAAAACGCTGTTTCGCTTTGCCTGCCCGTTTCTGGTTGCAAATGTGCTGCAATCGCTGTATGGCGCAGCCGACCTGTTTGTGGTGGGGGCTTTCTGCGGGGCGCAAAGCGTGGCCGCCGTCTCTACCGGCACACAGGTGACGCAAATTGTCACAAGCCTCGTCACCGGCCTTACGCTGGGCAGCACCGTCATCATTGGGCAGTATACCGGCCAGGGGGAATACGGCAAGGTAAAGCGCGCCATTGGCACCACGCTTACCGTGTTTGCGTGTGTGGCGCTGGCGCTGACGGCGGGCATGCTGGCCGTGCTTCGCCCGCTTCTTCGGCTTTTGCAGACGCCGCAGCCTGCCTTCGAGCTTGCGGTGCAGTATGTCACCGTGTGCATGCTGGGCAACCTGTTCATTTGCGGCTATAACGCCATCAGCGCTGTGCTGCGCGGCTGGGGCGACTCCCGGCGGCCCATGTGGTTCGTGGGCATTGCCTGTGCCATCAACATTGTGCTGGATGTGGTGTTCGTCCGCTTTCTCGGCCTTGATGTGGCGGGCACGGCACTGGCCACCGTAATTTCTCAGGGCGTGAGCATGGCCCTTGCTGTGGTGTATCTGCGGCGGCATCATTTTTTGTTCGATTTCCGGCTGCCCAGCTTTCTGCCAGATAAACACATGTTGAAAAAGCTGGCCGTGGTGGGCATTCCCATCTCGTTTCAAGAGCTGATGGTGCGCATCTCATTTTTGTATCTGGCCGCCGTGATGAACCGCTGTGGGGTATATGCGGCCTCGGTGGTGGGCATCAGCAGCAAATACGATGTGTTTGCCATGCTTTCGGCCACCTCTATGGCAAGCGCACTGGCGGCCATTACGGCGCAGAACATGGGTGCAGGCCAGCCGCAGCGGGCGCGCCGCTCGCTGTGGTATGGCCTGGGGTTTGCGCTGGCCGTGTCTGCAGGGTTCTGGCTGTGGGCACAGCTCTCGCCGCAGAGCATGATCGGCCTGTTCAGCCGGGATGCCGGGGTTATTGCCGCGGGCGTGCCCTTTTTTCGGGCATGCAGCTACGACTACATGCTGGTGAGCGTGGTGTTCTGCCTGAACGGCTATTTGAACGGGCGCCAAAAAACCGTGTGGACCATGGTGAGCTGCAGCGCGGGCGCACTTTGCCTGCGTATGCCGCTGGTATCTCTGTTTGGCACATATTTTTCAGACGACCTTGGCATGCTGGGCATGGTGGCCCCCATTGTGTCCGGCATTATGGCGGGCTACACACTGGTGTATGTGCTGGCAGAGGGCCGAATGGCCCGCGCCCGCAACGCTGCGCATTAACAGAATTGGCAACGCAAACGGGCGGGGCAGTCTTCAGGCTGCCCCGTCCGGTGTATTCTCTGCAGCTTTTTCACAGCCGTTTGCCCTGTGTGGGCTTTAAAAACACAAGGCACACAAAGCCTGCCGCTGCAGCGCCCACCGCCAGCCAGTGGCGGCCTGCCTCCAGCCCCAGAAAGCGGGCGGCCAGCGGAAAGCCTACGCTGCCAAGGCTCATGCCCAGGGCGGCAAAGCCATAGTTTACGCCCGCGTTTTTCTGGCCGAACAGGTCGGTTACTGCCGCGGGAATCACCGCGGCCTCGCCTGAATAGCAAAAAGTGAGCAGGCTGTATACGGCAACCACCAGCCACCCCTGCGCAAAGGCGAACCACACGCTAAGCCCGGCCAGCGCGGCGAACAGCAGCATATCGGTGTAACGGCGGCCGATTTTATCGGACAGCCAGGGCATCAGCAGGCGGCCCGCCGCACTGGCCATGCTGCCCACCACAATGCAGCTGAGCGCCGCCGCCTCAGAGAGGCCGCGCTGCTGGCCAAGTTCCACAATAATGGGGCTGAACAGCAGCACTGCCGGGGTGGCCAGCGCCACCACAAAGAACAAAAGCCAATACTGCTTGGTTTTCAGCATCTGGCCCGCCGTATAGTTTCTAGCGCCGCTTTGCTGTGCGTCTGCCGCGGCTTTTCCCTGCGGGTTTTCCAACAGGGCGCAGGCGGCGGCACACACCGTAAACATCAGTGCGCCCAGCCAGAGAAATGCGCCGCGAATGCCCGCCCGCGAGATAAAAAAGCGCCCCAGGCAGGTGAGCACAGCGCCGGAAAGCCCCACTGCGCCCCCAATGACGCCGGTGGCCAGGCCCTTCTTTTCGGCATACCACTTCTGCGCGCAGCTCATGACGCTGGGGTACAGAAAGGCACACCCCAGCCCCACCGGCACGCTGAACGCCAGGTAAAACACCCATGGAACGCCCGCGGGCACCAGCCACCCGGCCATACAGAAACCGCCGCCCAGCAGGGCAGCGCCGGAAAGGCCTGCGGCGCGCGGGCCGGCCTTATCCTGCAAAAGGCCGCCCAAAATGCAGCCAATGCCGAAAAAACAGATGACGAAACTGAAAATCATGGCCGCGTCGGCCTCGGCCAGTTCGTATGTTTCGCACACCGCCTTCTGAAACACGCCCCATGCGCTGGGCACGCCTGTTAAAATTTGAATGGCCGCCCCGGCCGCAAGAATGCTCCAGGGGTATTTTTTCAAAAACGCCTGCAAAGTTCCGCCCCCTTTTGCGTTAGTATGTGCCGGGGGACACCATTTTATTGCACAGCGAAGCCCGCCGGGGCCCCTTCATTCAAAACCCTGCGGAACCAAAAACGTGCGCACGGCTTTTGGTTTTCAGCCCCTGCCAGGGGGGCTGCCCTGCGCGCCGCAGGCAAGGCGCAAGCCGCGCAAAAAAGAAACCCGGCCAAAAATATTGGCGGCATTGCACGCCGGGGCGTCTGTTTTCGGGGCAACGCGTTCTTACGCCTGCGCCCTCCCGGGCGGTTGATTCCACACCGGGAAAAGAAAGGCGCCGCCCGGCGCCGGGCGGGCGCAACGCAGGCTGTGCGGAATATCGTAGCGCCTTTGTTTGTAATTTTATCACACACGCCGCAGCGCCGATATGGTATAATGTGCCCACCTGGCGGGCACAGGTCATTTGTGCTCCGGCATCTGCCCGCCTGCATCACACATCTACGGAGGTTTTCATGAGTTATCTTGTCACATTTCTGGAAGGAGTCATCACGTTCATTTCCCCTTGCCTTTTGCCCATGCTGCCCATCTATCTTTCTTATTTCGCAGCGGGCACGCAGGGGCCGGGCAGCACGCGCGCCACGGCCAAAAATGCGCTGGGGTTTATTCTGGGGTTCACCGTCACCTTTCTTTTGCTGGGCACGCTGGCAGGCAGCGTAGGCATGCTTTTGTACCGCTGGCAGTTCGCGGTCAACCTCATCTGCGGCGCTGTGGTGGTGCTGTTTGGGTTGAATTTTCTGGGCGTGCTGAACCTGCGCCTGTTCGAGGGCGGCGTAAAATGGAGCACCGGCGGAAAGCCGCTTGGCTTTTTCTCTGCCGTTCTGTTCGGCCTTGTGTTCAGCGTGGGGTGGACGCCCTGTGTGGGCGCGTTTCTCGGCTCGGCGCTGATGCTGGCCTCACAGCAGGGGTCTGCTATACAGGGCACGCTGTTGCTTTTGGCCTACTCGCTGGGCCTGGGCGTGCCGTTCTTTTTGAGTGCATTGCTCATTCAAAAGCTGAAGGGCGCGCTGGATTGGGTAAAAGCCCACTATTCCGCGGTGAATACGGTGTGCGGCGTGTTTCTGGTTGCGGTGGGCATTTTGATGATGACGGGCTTATTAGACCGTTTCCTTGCCGTTTTGGCATAAACGAAAGGGAGGTATGTTTGTGGAACAGAAAAAAATGATCATCCTGGTGCTGATTCTGGTGGTTGTGCTGGTGCTGGCGGGCGTAGGCTATCGGCTGCTGGCGCCGCAGGCTGGCCTTTCCGGCACGCTGGGCGGCACGCAAAGCGCTTCCGGCAGCAGCGCCTCCTCGGCAACGGCACAGCCCGCGCCAGATTTTACGGTGTACGATGCGGACGGCGGCGAGGTGACGCTTGCCAGCCTGATGGAGGCGGGGAAACCCGCTGTGCTGAACTTCTGGGCCAGCACCTGCCCGCCCTGCCGCAGCGAAATGCCCGATTTTGAGGCGGCCTTTCAGAAATATGGCAGCGAGGTGCAGTTCATCATGGTGGATGCCGTGGGCTCTATGAATGGCGAAACCCGGCAGGCCGGCAGCGAATATGTGGCCGAACAGGGCTTTACCTTCCCCGTTTATTTCGATGATGAACAAAGCGCGGTGATAAGCTTCGGCATTCGCGCCTTTCCCACTACCTTCTTCCTTCATGCAGACGGCACCATCGCGGCGTACGGCGAGGGCATGCTGGATGCCGAAGCCCTGGAAAAGGGCATTGGCATGATTTTGCCCGATGCCGTACAGGGTGCGGCGTGATATGCGATGAAAACACCCGGCCCCGGCCAACAAATGTTGGCCGGGGCCGGGCTTCTTTTTTGGCTTATTCCTGCGGCAGGGCCAGCCGGATGGAAAGCTCGCGCAGCTGTTTTTCCTCTACGGTTTCGGGGCAGCCGCTCATGGGCTCGCCCGCGTTCTGCACCTTGGGGAACGCGATGACATCGCGAATGGAATCTTTTTTCAGCATCAGCATCACAAGGCGGTCAAAGCCGTAGGCCATGCCGCCGTGGGGCGGCGCGCCGTACTTGTAGGCGTCCATCAAAAAGCCAAAGCTCTCGCGCGCCTTTTCCTCGGTAAAGCCAAGCGCGTGGAACATGCGGTCCTGCAGGGCGGGGTCGTTGATGCGGATAGAGCCGCCGCCCACTTCGCAGCCGTTCAGCACCATGTCATAGGCCTTGGCGCGGCAGGCGCCCTGGTCGGTTTCCACTTTGTCCAGGTCCTCCTCGCGCGGCATGGTAAAGGGGTGGTGCTTTGCCATATAGCGCCCCTCTTCTTCGGAATACTCGAACAGCGGGAAATCTGTCACCCACAGGAAGTTGAATTGATCCTTATCAATCAGCCCCAGCTTTTCGCCCACAGCAAGGCGCACGGCGCCCAGCGCAGTGCAGGCCTTTTCCCAGTCTGCGTCCGCAGCCACAAGCAGCACATCGCCCTGCTGCAGGCCCGTGGCGGCCGCCAGCGCGGCAACCTCCTCTTCCGTAAGGAACTTTTCAAAGCTGGAAGACCGCGCCTCGGCTGTCCAGCGCGTGTAGGCAAGGCCTTTTGCCCCGTATGTCTTGGCCACCTCTACCAGCTTGTCGATCTCTTTGCGGGAAAGCGCGGCCGCCGCGCCCTTCACACAAATGGCGCGCACCGTGCCGCCCGCGGCCACGGCGTTTTGGAACACCGCAAACTGGCAGCCCGTTACGGCGGGCGTCACGTCCACCAGTTCCAGGTCAAAGCGCGTGTCCGGTTTATCCGAGCCAAAGCGCCCCATGGCCTCGGCATACGGCAGGCGCTGGAAGGGCGTTGGAATCTCCAGCCCCAGCACCTCATGGAACACACGCTTCATCAGGCCCTCGTTCAGCGTCATGATGTCGTTTTCGTCGGCAAACGCCATCTCCATATCCACCTGAGTAAACTCGGGCTGGCGGTCTGCCCGCAGGTCTTCATCGCGGAAGCAGCGCACAATTTGGAAATAGCGGTCGAAGCCGGATAACATCAAAATCTGCTTATACAGCTGCGGAGACTGCGGCAGCGCATAAAAACGCCCCGGCTGCACCCGGCTGGGCACCAGGTAATCGCGCGCGCCCTCGGGGGTAGATTTCATCAGCATCGGCGTCTCAATTTCTACAAAAGCGTTTTCTTCATAGTAATCGCGAATGATTTTTGCTATTTTCGAGCGCAGCACGATAGGCGCGTGCATGGAGGGCCTGCGAAGGTCCAGATAACGGTATTTCAGGCGCAGGTTCTCGTTCACGTTGATTTCGTCGCGAATTTCAAACGGCGTTGTCTGTGCGCCGCTCAGCACGCGCAGCTCGGTGACGAACAGCTCCACTTCGCCGGTGGGAATCTTATCCGTCTTGGCCTCGCGCTCGCGCAGGGTGCCCTTTGCCATCACCACATATTCGCTCTTCAGCCCGGCCGCCTTTTCAAACACGGCCTTCTCGGTGGAATCGTCAAAAATCAGCTGCAGGATGCCGGTGTTATCCCGCAGGTCTGCAAAAATAACGCCGCCCTTGTCGCGGCATTTGGCAATAGACCCGGCCACCGTCATTTCCGTGCCGGCATCTTTTGCGCGCAGCGCGCCCACATAGTGCGTGCGGCGCAGGTTTCCCATGCTTTCCATTGTGTTTCCCCTTGCTTTCGTTTTGTTTGCAAAGCCCCGCGGGGCATCTGTTCAAGTGCGCCTATTATATCGCATTTTGCGCCTGTTTACAACATATCATCCAAGATACAGGCCGCTGCGCCGTGCGCCATGTTACGGTGCAATGCGCCGGCACTCCAGATAATAACGCTTTTCTTCTGCGCTGCCCATGGAAAATGTCTTTTTCGGTAGCACCCCGCCCTCGGCCACGCCGCGCAGAAGGTCCCGCTTTTCAAAGGTCGGCAGCAGCACGCCCACAGCGCCCTCGCGCGCCGACAGCGCGCGCAAAGTAACCTCGCCGTGAATATAATCTACCCGCACGCCAGCCCTTTGTGCACACAGAACGCCAAGGAACGCCTCCAGCGTGCCCACGGCCAAGGGGTGCACGGCACTGTTGGCGCACAGCGTGCCCACGGGTTTGCCGCCTTTGCCCAAAACGCAGAACGGCTGGGCCCCGCTTTGCGGCGCAAGCGCCCCCTGTTCGCGCAAAAAGGCCTCGAACGCGCGGAAGAATTCGCCCGGCTCTATGCCGAACACCGCCCGGTGGATGGGCTCTACCTGCAGGGCCGGGCTGGAAATGCTGCACACCTCGGCCAGGCAGAAACGCGCCGGGTGAGTTTGCTGTTCCTCTTGGGAAAGGGTGGGCTTCAGCTCTTCCCAGTATGCCTTCGCCGTGGCAAGCGAATGGTTTCCGTCGCCCACAGCCAGTGCAAAAGGCGCCGTGGCCGCGCCGGGGTATTTTTTCCGGAACTCCTCGGGCTGCGCCAGGTTTTCCACAGCCTTTTCCAGTGCTTCCAGCGCTTCCGGTTCCGTGACCGCCC
>PPYF01424590.1_pt1 | contig 113302 bp, 81 predicted proteins | sample 1559871 | NCBI WGS metagenome assembly PPYF01 (sample SAMN08240021, study PRJNA423297) | Human gut metagenome, whole genome shotgun sequencing project.
GGGTTATAGATGTAAAGTTCTTCTTATTCAGACTCTCAAAGATATTTGGCTAAACACAGGTTTTTGCAAGTGCCCCGAAACTACCTCAAATTCCCGAAGGTTATGTGGAGGGTCAATATAGTTACTTATATGCAAAACTGGCCTATATCTCTTATGTTGAAAAGAAATATGTCCAGGCAGAACAATATTATCAACAATATTTGGGAATAAAAGACTCCCAAACTCCGGACGGCAAGATGTATTCCGTTCCTTATCTGATTCTTTCCGGACAGTATGAAACAGTGATTGCCAATTGTAAAGACTTTAAAGAACTGTTAAGAACCCAGCGGGATACTCTGAATGTTCAATATCTGAATGTGCTGAATCAGGAGGTACAAGCTTATTTGGGTATGCATGATTATAAATCGGCGGCAGCGATACGCGGAACTATCATTGCGATAACGGATAGCATCAACCATAAAGACAAGGAAAATGCAGCATTGGAACTGAATGCAATGTATGGAGCTTCTGAAAAGGAAGAATACATTGCCGAGCAAGCCTCTCAATTAAAAATAAGAAATATTTCGCTCTGCTTTTTGGGCTGTATTGTTGTACTGACCTTATTTGTACTGTGGCGTTTGTGGCGTTTCAACCACATCGTCGAATATAAGAACAGGATGCTTGCCAGGCTGATAAACGAAAAGTTTGCCAACAGAAAAGACGGTAATCAACTGTCGGAAGCGTATGAACAATTGGCAATTTCATCAGATTTAGAGCCCGAACAGGTTTCACCTGAAGAGCAGGAAGAACTGATGGATGAAACAAATAAAGAAAGTGGAGAGGAAGAGGCGAACAGGAAGATATTTCAGGAACTGAATCACATCGTTGTCCAAAAACAATTATATCTTTCTTCAGAACTGTCGAGAGAAGACCTGGCTCAAATTGTACACCTGAATAACGCACGTTTTGCCCGGATGATAAGAGAATGTACCGGAACCAATTTTAATGGATATATCAATGAACTGCGCATTAATTACGCAATCAAACTGATGAAAAAGTATCCCAACTATACGATACGTGCCATAGCGGATGAAGCCGGATTTAATAGTACCCCGATTTTATACAGTCTTTTTAAGAAAAAGACAGGAATGACCCCTTACGAATTTAAAAAAGCACAGGATTCACTAAAGAATTGAGCGGATGCTGCTAAACATTTTTTGCCTTTCCCGGTTTATTTATAAGTAATTAAATATAAATAGAGATGATACAGGTTAGGATAAAGCGGGTTTACGAAGAATTTTCAGAAACAGATGGTTACCGGGTACTGGTAGATAAACTATGGCCGCGTGGCATGAAGAAAGAATGGTTGAAGTATGATTATTGGGCAAAAGATATCACGCCGTCCGCCACCTTGCGTAAGTGGTTTCATGAAGACATTCCCGGACATTGGGAAAATTTTGTCGTACAATATCAGAACGAACTGGATGCTTCTTCCGCAATGGCTGATTTTCTGACTCTTATCAAACCACATCCGGTAGTAACACTGCTTTATGCTTCCAAAGAACCGGTATATAATCATGCCCGAATCCTCCGTGATTATTTGGAAATGCGTCTGAAAGAGTGAAATTAAAGTAATTTTTATCTGTTTACGCTTTCTGTCGTTCACTCAATTTCCTACCTTTGTAATCTAAATCAAAATCGTGTAATCATGAAGTATAAATTATTGGTTCTTGATGTAGACGGAACACTCCTAAATGATGCGAAAGAAATTAGTAAACGTACACTGGCTGCCCTGTTGAAGGTTCAGCAAATGGGAGTACGTATTGTGCTGGCGTCCGGCAGACCGACTTATGGCCTAATGCCGCTGGCCAAGATGCTCGAACTTGGAAACTATGGAGGTTTTATCCTTTCCTATAATGGCTGTCAGATTATCAATGCACAAAACGGAGAAATTCTGTTTGAACGTCGGATTAATCCCGAAATGTTGCCGTATCTGGAAAAGAAAGCCCGTAAAAACGGTTTTGCTTTATTCACTTATCATGATGATACGATCATAACGGATTCTCCTGAAAATGAACATATCCAAAATGAAGCCCGGTTGAATGACCTGCAAATAATCAAAGAAGAAGAATTTTCTGCTGCCGTTGATTTTGCTCCTTGTAAGTGTATGCTGGTGAGCGATGACGAAGAAGCATTGCTTGGTTTGGAAGATCACTGGAAGAGACGACTGAATGGGGCGTTGGACGTATTCCGTTCGGAGCCCTATTTTCTGGAAGTAGTTCCCTGCGCCATCGACAAAGCCAATTCTTTGGGTGCTTTGCTGGAGGTGCTAGGTATGAAGCGTGAGGAAGTGATTGCTGTGGGCGACGGTGTGTGTGACGTAACAATGATTCAATTGGCGGGGCTGGGCATAGCTATGGGACATTCACAAGACTCGGTGAAAGCCTGTGCCGATTATGTGACTGCTTCGAATGAGGAAGACGGAGTGGCCGTTGCAGTGGAGAAGGCTATCATATCCGAAGTGCGTGCAGCCGAAATTCCCCTTGACCAACTGAATGCGCAGGCACGCCACGCATTGATGGGAAACTTGGGAATTCAATATACCTATGCCGACGAAGACCGTGTGGAAGCAACAATGCCGGTAGACCATCGTACCCGTCAGCCTTTTGGCATTTTGCATGGCGGGGCTACTCTTGCATTGGCGGAAACAGTTGCCGGACTCGGTTCAATGATTCTTTGCCAGCCGGACGAGATTGTAGTAGGAATGCAGGTCAGTGGAAACCACATATCTTCTGCACATGAAGGAGATACAGTGCGTGCAGTAGGAACAGTTGTACATAAGGGACGTTCATCCCATGTATGGAATGTAGACGTGTTTACTTCAACAAATAAACTGGTGTCCTCCATACGGGTAGTCAACAGCGTGATGAAAAAGAGATGACCGACGAAGAAATAAGTAGCTTGGCAACTATTGATGCATTTATTCAGCGGAAACAGCCGTTTGCTGTTTACCGCATCCCCGGAGAGAAAACTCCCCGCCTGTTGACGCAGGCGGAAGGAGCAGTCCGCCTGATATACGATCTGAAAGAACTGAATGGCCAGAGAGGATTTGTAATCGCTCCGTTTCAGGTGAGTGAGGCATGTCCGGTCGTGTTGATTCAGCCCGATCAGTGGGGACAGCCTTTCCCGGTCGATGATGATACGGAAGAAGATCGGGAGCTCGCCTTACGCATACAGGGACAAGAATCATTTCTGACTTCTTCCACGGAGGAATATGCAGCATGTTTTCATACCTTTATAAATGCTTTACGCGATGAGACTTTTGATAAACTAGTACTTTCCCGTCATCTGACAATGGATAAAGTAGCAGATTTTTCTCCTATGTCCATATTTCGTGCGGCCTGCAAGCGTTATATCCATTCGTACATATACCTATGTTACACCCCGCAGACAGGCATTTGGCTGGGAAGCACCCCCGAAATCATTTTATCGGGTGAGAAAGACGAATGGCATACGGTTGCGCTGGCCGGAACGCAGCCTTTACAAGATGGCAGACTGCCGCAAGTGTGGGATGAAAAGAACCGGAAAGAGCAAGATTATGTCGCTTCTTATATCCGTCGCCAGCTTCTTTCGCTGGATATTCATTCAACGGAAGACGGGCCATATCCGGCTTATGCCGGAGCTTTGTCACATTTGAAAACAGATTTCCGGTTTTCTCTGAAAGATAATAAAGGTTTGGGAGACCTCCTGAAAGTTTTGCATCCTACGCCTGCCGTATGCGGTTTGCCAAAGGAAGAAGCCTATCAGTTTATTTTGCAGAACGAAGGTTACGACCGCCGTTATTATTCCGGTTTTATCGGATGGCTGGATCCGGAAGGAAAAACAGACATTTATGTAAATCTGCGCTGTATGCATATCGAAGATAAACAACTCACTCTTTATGCCGGCGGTGGACTACTGGCTTCTTCGGAATTGAATGACGAATGGCTGGAAACGGAAAAGAAGTTGCAAACCATCAAACGGCTTATTGCAACGCCTCCTTTAAAATCATAAACTACTAATAATTATCATCATGTATACAGACAAGAAGAACATACTCCAGTTGGTTGCGTTGCTCGAGGCGCACGGGATTACTAAGGTTGTGTTGTGTCCGGGTAGTCGTAATACGCCCATCGTACATACTTTGTCTAATCATCCGAACTTCACCTGTTATGCAGTGACGGATGAACGGAGTGCCGGTTATTTTGCCATTGGTCTTGCGTTGAATGGTGGTAAGCCTGCTGCTGTGTGCTGCACTTCCGGTACTGCATTATTAAATCTTCATCCGGCTGTAGCCGAAGCATTTTATCAGAATGTTCCTTTAGTTGTCATTTCAGCAGACCGTCCCGCTGCCTGGATCGGACAGATGGATGGACAGACAGTGCCGCAACCGGGTGTGTTTCAAACGCTGGTAAAGAAGTCGGTCAATCTTCCGGAGATTCATACGGAAGAAGATGAATGGTATTGTAATCGCCTGGTGAATGAAGCCTTGCTGGAGACGAATCATCATGGAAAAGGCCCGGTGCATATCAATGTTCCTATTTCCGAACCGCTGTTTCAATTCACGGTAGATGCACTCCCGGAAGTACGTGTGATAACCCGTTATCAGGGATTGAACGTCTATGACCGTGATTATAATGATCTGGTCGACCGGATGAATAAATATCAGAAGCGCATGATTATCATCGGTCAGATGAACCTTATTTATCTGTTTGAAAAAAGATATATCAAGTTATTATATAAACATTTTGCCTGGTTGACGGAACATATCGGCAATCAGACAGTTCCCGGTATTCCGGTAAAGAATTTCGATGCGGCACTTTATGCCATGCCCGAAGAGAAGATAGACCAGATGGTTCCCGAATTGCTGATTACTTACGGAGGACATGTCGTTTCCAAACGATTGAAGAAGTTTCTCCGTCAGCATCCGCCTAAAGAGCATTGGCACGTATCGCCGGAGGGTGAGGTGGTCGATTTGTACGGCTCATTGACTACAGTGATCGAGATGGACCCGTTTGAATTTCTGGAGAAGATCGCCAGCCTGCTGGATAACCGGACTCCTGACTATCCCCGTGTATGGGAGAATTATTGTAAGATTATTCCCGAACCGGATTTTGCCTATTCGGAGATGTTGGCTGTCGGTACATTATTGAAAGCTTTGCCGGAGTCCTGTGCATTGCATCTGGCAAACAGTTCGGTAGTTCGTTATGCACAACTATATTCGATTCCTCCTACAATTGAAGTTTGTTGCAATCGGGGAACAAGTGGTATTGAAGGATCGTTGTCTACCGCTGTCGGTTATGCGGCAGCTTCCGACAAACTGAATTTCATAGCTATCGGAGATCTAAGTTTCTTCTATGATATGAATGCGTTGTGGAATATCAACGTCCGTTCCAACCTGCGTATCCTTTTATTAAATAACGGAGGAGGAGAGATTTTCCATACTTTACCGGGATTGGATATGTCGGGCACCTCACATAAATTTATTGCAGCAGTTCATAAAACGTCAGCCAAAGGCTGGGCGGAGGAACGTGGTTTCCTTTATCTGCAGGTACAAAATGATGAAGAGCTGACTGAAGCGATGAAAACTTTCACCCAGCCGGAAGCTATGGAACAACCTGTGCTCCTGGAAGTGTTTACCAACAAAAACAAGGATGCACGTATGTTGAAGAATTATTATCATCAATTAAAACAAAAATAAATTATGCCAACACAAAGAGAGTGGACAACCATCAGAGAATACGACGATATTCTTTTTGATTATTATAATGGAATTGCCCGTATCACAATCAACCGTGAACGTTATCGGAATGCATTTACCCCGACTACTACTGCTGAAATGAGTGACGCATTGCGCATCTGCCGTGAAGAAGCGGATATTGATGTGATTGTGATTACCGGAGTCGGTGATAAGGCATTTTGTTCGGGCGGCGACCAGAATGTGAAAGGACGTGGCGGATATATCGGAAAAGACGGTGTGCCTCGTCTTAGCGTATTGGATGTGCAAAAGCAGATTCGCAGCATCCCGAAACCGGTGATTGCTGCCGTGAACGGTTTTGCTATTGGTGGCGGACATGTGCTTCATGTGGTATGTGATTTGTCCATTGCGTCGGAAAATGCTATTTTCGGTCAGACGGGTCCTCGTGTAGGTAGCTTTGATGCCGGATTCGGTGCGTCTTATCTGGCACGTGTGGTCGGTCAGAAGAAAGCACGTGAAATCTGGTTCCTCTGCCGGAAGTATAATGCACAAGAAGCATTGGACATGGGATTAGTGAATAAAGTAGTTCCTTTGGAGCAGTTGGAGGACGAATATGTACAGTGGGCGGAAGAAATGATGTTGCTTAGTCCGTTGGCTTTGCGCATGATTAAAGCAGGATTGAATGCCGAACTGGATGGTCAGGCAGGTATTCAGGAATTGGCAGGTGACGCAACGTTGCTCTATTACCTGACTGATGAAGCACAGGAAGGAAAGAATGCGTTTCTGGAAAAACGTAAACCGAACTTCAAACAATATCCGAAATTCCCTTAAATCGGTTTCACCACAGAGTTTCACAGACTAACACAGCGTTTTGTAAGTCATATCTCTTACAGTCTTCTCTTACAGGCTTGCTCTGAAGAAAGAACTAAATTCTGTATAACTCTGCGGTGAACTGAAAAATAATTCACTATGAACTGTAAAATAGAAATTATTCCCCGGTTGCTTCATTTCAAACAGCCTGCAGGAACTTCCCGAGGAACATATACAACGCGTAAAGTCTGGTATCTTTATTTCACTTCTCCTGATTTTCCGGGTCGCGTGGGAATAGGGGAGTGTGCACCTTTACCTGCTTTGAGTTGTGATGATCTTCCTGATTACGAAGATATATTAGTGAAAGCCTGCCGTCAGGTAGAGAAAGAGCAAGGAAAGCTGGATATGGATGGCTTGTGCGATTACCCTTCTATCTTGTTTGGGCTGGAAATGGCTATCCGGCATTTCTTTGCAGGCGATTGGGCATTGTGCGATACGGCTTTCTCACGTGGAGAAGTTGGTATTCCGATTAACGGCCTTATTTGGATGGGAGATTTTCAAAATATGTTATCCCAGATTGAGAAAAAGATGGAAGCCGGATTTCGTTGCATCAAGTTAAAGATAGGTGCCATTAATTTCGAGGAAGAGTTGACACTACTGCGTCATATTCGCACGCATTTCTCTTCTAAAGAAATAGAGTTGCGTGTAGATGCAAATGGTGCTTTCTCGCCCGTGGATGCAATGGAAAAACTGAAGCGTCTGTCCGAGTTTGATTTACATTCTATCGAACAGCCAATCCGTGCCGGACAATGGGAGGAAATGGCTCGGCTTGCTGCCGAATCTCCATTAGCGATTGCTTTAGATGAAGAACTGATAGGATGCAACACGCTGGAAAGGAAACAGGAACTGCTTTCAACAATCCGTCCGCAATATATCGTTATTAAACCTTCTCTTCATGGAGGAATCTGCGGAGGAGACGAATGGATTACCGAAGCTGAAAAACAACAGATCGGCTGGTGGGTTACTTCTGCTTTGGAATCAAACATTGGTCTGAATGCCATTGCCCAGTGGTGTGCAACATTCGGCAATCCGTTGCCACAGGGACTGGGAACAGGGGCGCTCTTTACAGACAACGTGGAAGTGCCTCTTGAAATAAGAAAAGATTGTTTATGGTTTTGTAAGTGATGGTGTTAAAGGATAATCGACTGGTAACGACAAAATATAGAACTAAAAAAGATGGCAATATTAGCTACTGATAAAGACAAAGAGATTAAAACCCTTTTCTTAAAATATATGGCTTGGAACATGCTTCCATTGCTATATAACGATGCATTGAAGAAACTCTGTAAGATGGGATTTAGCCCTGCCAAGGCTACTAAGTTGCTGAAGTCAATGCAAGAGAATGGCGAGATAGAAATCGTTTCAAACCTGCATTATTTCGGGAATAAAAGATGTCGGTTGCTGCCCGGAATCCATCTCCGGTATTTATGGCTGATGCGAAATGAATCGTTTGAAGAATTTGAAAAAGAACAATCTCTCCCCGGATATATTGAGCTGCAAGCGAGAACATTGTGTAATGCGATGTTACAATGGGCTGCGACGAAGGAATTGGATAATGATATAATAACGCATTGGCCGATAGACGAATTGACACTGCCTCTATTTCGTGAAATGGCATATTCTACCGAATGGCGAGATTTATACAGTAAACTTTCTGTTGGTGTTTTATATTGTATTATCGATGGATATGCCAATCGTTGGAATTACTGGCTGGAAGAAATAGACGATCTTTTTGTTGAAAATCTATATCTAAGGAATCAATCAATGCCTACTTCCGTTAAAGAGTATTTTCGGGAAGTTTATTCATTTTATGAATATGTATTGTCTGGTCGTATCAATGAAATCCCGGAGAATGTAACGTCCCGCTCTGTGAATGGTTTATGCGCCCATGCGCTTTATGCCCAATATCATGGAAATTATTCAGAGGCACTTAAAATATATCGGCAAGCTCTCAAATATATAGAAAGTACCTATCTTTTTGATACGCCTTTCTATTCGTTAACGTATGTCATAGCATTAATGCGCGAGGGTAGTGAGGCTTCAAAGAAAAAGATGAGCGGATTAGTGACAAAGAAACGGATTCGTGAAGAAAGGCAATGGCTGCCGGCTTATCTGATGCTTTTGATTGCTTTAGGAAGAGATACTAAAGAATTAGTCTTATGGATAGAGCGGAACTATGACCTGCAATCGAATATGGTAAAAGCATTATTGTATTTACTTCTCGAACATTATAAGCTGAATGAGAAAATCTATATAGACAATCGCCCTATTGAGAAACTGCTTGAAAACGATCGTTTTAAAGCATTGCAGTTAGAATATTCATGCGACTTTCAGGCTTTTATTTCTAAAAATGCGCAATTGAGGGAAGAGATGGGAGTGGCTCCCCTGCTTCCTTCTTATGCTAAACAGGAACCTTGGGAAATTGCGTTGGACAGATTGGCGGAGCTGGTTCGGAATCAGGAAACCAGAGTAGTAGCGAAAGGAACCGCTGATAACATAGCTCGGTCACGCATTGTATATCATATAACGAATTATGGTCAGATCATTCCCCGGCTTCAAAAGTCGAAAGACGGAATAACCTGGACGGGAGGGAGGAATATAGCTTTGGCTACTTTCCAGCAGAACGCAGTAGAAGGGATGAGCGAACTGGACAAGAGCCTTGCGGCATGTGTCAAGTACTTTAATGCCGGATATTCTATAGGAGACATTTATGAGTTGGGCGGACCCAAGGCATTATCTCTTTTGGCGGGTTATCCATTTGTGTATATGGAGAGAAATCCGGATATTCCTATTGTAATCACGAAAGAAGAACTACAGTTGGTGGTCACTCAACTGAAAGACGGTTATCAGGTGAGCAGTAATGTGAAACAGTTGGGAAGTTCGAATACTATTTTAAATAAGGAGAATGATCAGCTCTATCGGATTGTAGAACTGACCTCGGAACAGCGTGCCATATTGGAACTCTTCAAACAATCCTCCCGCTTTCCGTTAAAAGCTAAAGACCAGTTGGCGGACGTGTTGGGGAAATTGGGAAGAAACGTGACGATACATTCGGACTTGGTACGCAATAAAGAAAACCTCAAGCAAATAAAAGGAGATTCATTGATAACCGTTCAGCTGTTGCCCGTAGGAGACGGAATCAAGGTGGAACTTTTTGTAAAACCTTTCATCGAACAGCCGCCTTACTGCAAAGCCGGTGAGGGAGTGGGAAGCGTGATTGGAACAATGAAGGGCGAACGTGTGCAGGCGGTACGCAATTTGAAGAAAGAAAAAGAAAATTATGTGATAGTCAACCAGCTACTCCAACGGGTCAGCGGAGACTTTACGGCTACGGATACGGCTTACTTTGCAGATTACTATCAATGTCTGGATCTGATAGAAGAGCTTCGCGAGCTGTCAGATGTGTCGCGTACCGAGTGGCCGGAGGGTGCTAAATTGTCTATAAAGGGCATTGCGGATTTTCCACAACTGAAGCTTTCTATGAAAGGGGTAGGATACTGGTTCGAGATAGATGGAGAGTTGGAGATAGAAGACGGAGTCCGGATGAAGATTTCCGAACTTTTGCGGAAAACCCGTGAAAGCAGGGGGCGTTTTATAGCGTTGAATGACTCTGATTTCATCGCATTAAGCAATCAGTTACGTCGGAAGTTGCAAGAACTTGATTCTATCCTGCTGAATGATAAAAGTCTGAAAGTTTCCAGCTTTAACGCCACTTTGCTTGCTGATATGGAACAACAGGGAATCCTGCTGAAAAAAGACCATAAGTTTAAGGAACTACAGCAAAAAATAGAACAGGCAGAAAATGTCCGGTTCATCGTACCTGCCACATTACAGGCTGAATTGCGTGATTATCAGATGGATGGATTCCGGTGGTTATCACGATTGGCGTATTGGGGAGCCGGTGCTTGTCTGGCGGATGATATGGGATTGGGAAAAACGATACAAGCCATTGCTCTGATGCTCAGCAGAGGGAAGAAAGGTGCTTCTTTGGTTGTCGCTCCTGCATCCGTATTGCTTAACTGGCAGAGTGAAATCAACCGTTTTGCTCCTTCGCTTACTTGCCGGGTGCTACATGACAGCTGCGGTGATCGGGAGCAAATGATACAGGAGACAGGTGATTATGATATATTGCTTACTACTTATGGATTGTTGAATGCGGAGGTTGTATTGTTGAGCAAGAAGCAGTGGAATGTCATCCTGCTGGACGAAGCCCATACAATTAAGAATAAAGACACCAAAATGTCCAAGGCGGCGATGCAACTCAATGGTGAATTCCGTTTGTTGTTGACCGGAACTCCCATACAGAACCATCTAAGTGAAATCTGGAACTTATTTCAGTTTGCCAATCCCGGTTTACTGGGGACATTTCCGCATTTTAATGAAAAGTTTATTCTGCCCATTGAGAAAAACGGAGATAAGCAACGGCAAAAACAATTAAAGAGAGTGCTGCAACCTTTTCTGCTTCGACGTACCAAAAATGAGGTTTTGGACGAATTGCCGCAGAAAACAGAAATAGTGCAGAAGGTAGAACTGTCTTCCGAGGAAATGGCTTTGTATGAGAATCTCCGTCAGCAGGCTGTTGCTAATATCGAGGAAAGTTCGTTGGGGGCTATGCAGGCATTGGCGGAAATCACTCGTTTACGTCAGGCGGCCTGTCATCCGGCTTTGATCAATGATAAGCTGAAAATTGACTCATCCAAGACAAAAGTATTTATGGATTTGGTAGATGAACTTATCGGCAATCAGCACCGTGCGTTAGTATTCAGCCAGTTCACGTCTCATCTGGCTTTGATTCGCAAAGAACTTGATTTGCAGGGTATTTCCTATCTTTATTTGGATGGAACGATGTCTGTAAATGAGCGTGAAAAACAGGTCAGCCGGTTTCAACAAGGAGAGGGACACCTGTTTTTGATTAGTCTCAAAGCGGGAGGTACAGGGCTGAACCTGACAGCCGCCGATTATGTGATTCATTTGGATCCATGGTGGAATCCTGCTGTCGAAGACCAAGCTTCAGACCGTGTTTACCGTATCGGTCAAACTCGCCCTGTCACCATCTATCGGCTGATAGCTTCCAATACGATTGAAGAGAAGATTGTCACGCTGCATCAAAGTAAGAAATCATTGGCGGATTCTCTACTGGATGGAAGCAATATGGCGCATAAATTGACTAAAGAAGAAATGTTGGAACTGTTGCGAGGAGGCATTCAATAAAATGGAATTTGAGAGAGAAAAGCAATCGCTTCTGCTTGAAGGGGTACGATATACAGCCAATGATTTGCATTTGTTGAAAACAAAGGTGGTAGGAGCATCCGATTCTTCTACAGGGCAGATGCTGTATGATTTCCTGCAAGAGTGGTTTACCGAATCTCCTTGGATGACAGTTCATACTTCGGGATCTACCGGAAAACCGAAAAAGATAAGGATTAGCAAGGATAAAATGATGCAAAGCGCACGTCTGACCTGCGAATTTCTGAATTTGCAAATAGGAGACACTGCTTTGTTATGCATGAATCTCCGTTATATCGGAGCTATGATGGTAGTCGTACGCTCTTTGGTTGTAGGTTTGAATCTGATTATACGTCCCGCTTCCGGTCATCCGTTAGCGGATATGAAACAGCCTTTGAGATTTGCGGCAATGGTTCCTCTGCAAGTTTATAATACCCTGCAGGTGCCTGAAGAAAAAGAACGGTTGCGACAAACGGATGTTCTGATAATCGGTGGTGGAGCAATCGATGAGGCTTTGGAAGCAGAAATCAGAAATTTTCCGGGTGCTATCTATTCTACTTATGGCATGACCGAAACGTTGTCTCATATTGCTCTCCGCCGTCTGAATGGGGTATTAGCTTCCGAACGCTATTACCCTTTTGCTTCTGTGGAACTGTCTTTATCTTCCGAAAACACATTGGTCATTAAAGCCCCTTTGGTATGCGATGATATTTTGCAAACCAATGACATTGCGCATATTTATCCCGATGGAAGTTTTACTATTCTCGGTCGGAAAGACAATGTCATCAATAGCGGCGGAATAAAAATCCAGGCAGAGGAAATAGAAAAAATCCTTCGCCCGTATATTCCCGTGCCGTTTGTCATCACTTCCGTACCGGATCAGCGTTTGGGGCAGGCGGTGACTTTGTTGCTGGAAGGGCAGCCGGACATAGAAGAAATTGAAGACAAACTACAGAGTATATTAGAACCTTATCATCGTCCTAAATACGTTTTATATACAGACTGTATACCGCAGGCGGGTAATGGGAAGATGAATCGTGCGGGTTGCCGTGATTTGGCGGAACGGTTATTATCGTAGTTTGAAAGTGAATGTTATACCATCGACCACCGCAAATTGGTAAAGATAGGTGTGGACTTCGACAAAGAAACTCGTAATATCGGTCGCTGGTTGGTTCAATAAGAGAGCCGGGGCTCATCTCATACTTCTTCTAAACGCATCAAACACCATTTTCCAGTTTGTTGAGAACAACATAACTATGATGCTCATATCGAAGGTTCATAGGTTTCACACTTGTTTGAATTGTTATAAATCAGACGATTACGGTGATAGAAATCTGTGAATCTAGGATAAATAATCCTTCACCCCTTCACCTCATTATAAGCTATCAAGATATTGGGTAAGTTTATTCAGATTCATACACATTCAGATGTCAGATACCTTAATCTTAAGAAATCCGGAGGTGACCTACTTTTATCTGTTAATTTGAAGTTTAACGAACTATTGTAGATGCTCCCTCATAATATACTAATAGATAAACTCTAGGCTATTAATAGAAAACTTCCACTCTGTTACGCCTAAACTTCTTTTGTATGGCTTGCAAACTTATATTCTGCTTATTATAAACTATAAACGAAGTTTTCATTTTTATAAATGTAACCTTTGTTTTTATAATTGCAACTTGCGTTTATAAAAACAAAGCTTGCATTTATAGTTTGTTGTTAGGCAAATATAACTTTGTAACTAATGCAAAGAAAGTTTGGTCTTAATAGGAAGGAAGTTATCTATTAATAGTTTGGAGTTTACTTACTAATAGACAATATGACAATTGACAATAAAAAAATAAACTTATTGATAAGGTAATAATAGAAGGAGTAATGGCATATAGTCTTTCAATTCATTCCTCAAAAGTTCCATCGTCTTTTGTTTGTATCGGTTGATAGATTTCACGCTAAGATTCATTTCTTCTGCAATCTCTGCATGTGTTTTACCTTCAAAGAAACTTTTCATAAAAACAGTGCGATAGTTTTCGGGTAACTTATTCAGGGTCTCGTACAACATTCTGTATAGTTCATCGAGAGTATACACACTATCTGGCTCTGTCTCATAGATAGGCGCTTTCTTTTGAATGTTTTCGGCATAACTCCATTCATATTCTTGGTGTTTCAGGAAATTCAGACAACTGTTTTTTACACACATCTTGATGTATCCCAATGCCGTGTCCGATTGCAAGTCAAAGGATTCAGTTTCAAACTTATCCCATAATGAAGTAAATACATCTGAAACGATATCTTCACGTGTTTCTTTATCATCAACAAACCTTTTTGCATACAGACAAAATGGGGCGTAATATTCCTCATAAAGTTGTTTGAAAGTCCGTTCTTTAGTTTGTTTGGAAAAAGATATTTTCATTATTTAGAGATTCTGTAGTTTTTCATTTTGCTGCAAATATATAATAAGATAATTATCAGAGCCTAATTTTCGATTCTTTTTTTTGCTTTCACCCCTAATGAATGGAAAATAATCAGATAAGACTGTCCTTTTGTATATAGGTTGATTGTATTATATATAAACAGGATTAAAATATGAAAAACAAGTTTTTTTTATTGGCTATAACCTTTTGTTTGCCAATACATCCTCAAGAAGTTTCCAAGTCTTTTATTCCGATGGTTGAAATACCTGCCGGAAGTTTTTATATGGGAAGTGACGGATTAGGCGAAGATTTTGATGAGGCTCCTATCCATCAGGTAGTAATCTCTCGCCCGTTTCGTATGGGAATCACTGAAATAACGAATGCGCAATATGAGTCATTCCGTCCGGAACATCGGGCATTACGAGGAAAAAACGGTGTTTCGCTGGAAGATGATGAAGCAGTCGTCAATGTGAGTTATTCCGATGCTGTTGCCTTTTGTGAATGGCTTAGCCGGAAAGAAGGCAAAAACTATCGTTTGCCAACAGAAGCGGAATGGGAATATGCTTGTCGGGCAGGCACATACACACTATTTTCTACAGGAAACGGGTTACCTGCAGTTTATCATCGGAATCAAAAAGTGGTTCGTGACTTTGATCCGGTATCTTTAAAAGTAGCTCAGACTCCTCCTAATACATTCGGGCTTTATGATATGCATGGAAATGTGGAAGAATGGTGCTTGGATTGGTATGCTTCTTATTCCGCAGAAAAGCAGAAAGACCCGGCAGGACCATTGGCAGGAGAGTTTCGGGTCACTAGAGGAGGGAGTCATCACACCCCGGAGAAATACTTGCGAAGTGCCAATCGACTGGCTATGCTCCCGGAAGATAAACATTCCCAAACCGGATTTAGAATTGTGGAAGCAGATACTCGTTTGAATGTATCGGGAACATCTGCCCCTGTCCCGTTCAATCAGGAATCTGTAAAAAATACATCTATAAAATGGAAAAAAGTATCTGCTATCACACCGATGTTTCTGCCTCCGATACCATTTGTGGTACGTCCGGCATGTGATTCGAATACCCCATTTTATCTGCATAATCATCAGCCTGCAGTTACGTGGTGTGATAATGGAGATTTGCTGGCAATATGGTTTTCTGCAAATGAAGAGAATGGGAGAGGGATGGTAGTACTCGGTTCCCGCTTGCGTGCCGGGCATACTGATTGGGATGTGGCTTCTTTATTCTTTAAAGTTCCGGATCGGAATATGACAGGAAGTGCTTTGCTCAATGACGGGAAAGGAAAATTGTATCATATCAATGGAGTGGAAGCATCGGGAGACTGGCAGAATCTCGCAATGGTACTACGTACCAGTACAGATAACGGTGCTTCATGGAGCACTCCTAAACTGATAGCTCCCGAACATACCAAACGTCATCAGGTTATAGCTGGTACGATTCGCACACGTGAGGGATGGCTGGTTCAAGCCTGTGATGCGGGTCCTGGCAGTCATGATGGGGCAGCTGTTCAAATCAGTAAAGATGGAGGAAAAACATGGTGCGATCCTTGGGATGGCGCTCCTTTGCCGGATTTCAAAGAAGGAGGAACGGGAAGTACAATCGCAGGTATCCATGCGGGAATTGTACAATTAGGAAACGGAAGTTTGATGGCTATGGGGCGTGGTAATAGCATACGGAATAAAGAAGGAAAGCTCCGAATGCCAATGAGCATATCAGATGATATGGGAAAGAACTGGAAATATGGAGCAAGCGAACTCCCTCCTATTGACGGAGGTCAGCGTCTTGTTTTAATGCGACTGAATGAAGGCCCTTTGCTATTGGTTTCTTTCACAGACCATCCGCAACGTACGCCTTTGGAAGAACGTGGTCTGGAATTTAAGAATAAAAATGGAAATGTGAAGAAAGGATATGGCATGTACGCGGCTCTTTCCTACGATGAGGGAAAAACATGGCCAGTAAGAAAACTACTGACGGACGGTGAATATCGCTTTTTAAACGGTGGAGCATGGACGGGATATTTCGAAATGGATGAAAATCATGCTGAACCACGTGGTTATCTTGCAGGAATACAAACTCCTGATAATGTGGTTCATATCCTTAGTAGCCGATTGCATTACCGCTTCAATTTGGCATGGCTCGAAAAATAAAATAAAAAAAAGTTTGTATTTGCTGTCCTTTTCCAATTGCTTCAGTTGTATTATAAATGTAATTACAATTAAAAGATAAGATTTTGAAAGAAAATATGGAAAATATGAGTCCGGAATCATTGCTCCGTAAAGCACAAGCATTGGGAGATGATATTAAAGAAATGGAATCCATTAATGTATTGGGTGCCTATTATCAAGCACAAGCCAAAATAAAAACTAATAGAAGAAAGAACATGTATAATCAATTGATGCGTTATGCAGCATTTCTGACTATACCTTTATTTCTCTCTTCTCTGATTTTGGGATATTTATATTTTAGTGGAACAGAAACTGACGAGAAATATGCAGAGGTGGTAACCGCTACCGGTTCTGTCATACGTTATGAACTTCCGGATCATTCTGTAGTATGGTTGAATGCAGGTAGTACATTGCGTTATCCTACCACTTTCAAGAAAGACAACCGGTTAGTAGAGTTGAAAGGTGAAGCATATTTCGAAGTGCAGGCAGATAAAGAGCGTCCTTTTTATGTAAACACTCCGAATGGTTTGAGCGTATATGTTTATGGTACCCAATTTAATGTAGCTGCTTATGAGGATGATAATTATATAGAAACAGTATTGGAAAAGGGTAAGGTAAATGTGATAACCCCCGATCAGGAAACAATTGTATTGGCTCCTGGAGAACAGTTGCTTTACGACAAACAGAGTCAAAAGTCGAAAAAAAATAAAGTGGATGTCTATGGAAAGATAGCTTGGAAAGATGGAAAACTAATTTTCAGAAATGCTTCATTGGAAGAAATCCTGAAGCGTCTGGAACGACATTTTAATGTAGAAATTCAGTTTAACAATAGGTCTGGAAAAGAATATAAGTACCGGGCTACTTTCCGGACTGAAACTCTGTCGCAGATATTGGATTATCTGGCCAGGTCTGCCGATTTAAAATGGAAAATTGAAGAACCGCAACAACAGGCAGATGATACATTATCAAAGACTAAAATTAGAGTAGATTTATATTAGAGTAGTAACCCTTAAAATAAAAGCCCATGGAATAACACAAGAGAATAAAAGAAAAAAAGGAAGAAAGCTGCTACCAACAGCTGTCTTCCTCCGAATTTTCCAGATTCACGGTACAAGGTCTCGCAAACACTAGCCGGAATCAAACCATAGTTCATTTAGTAATAAACTTTAGTTAGCCACAAATGTATGAAAAAAAATCATTCATTTACAGCATTATGTCCTAAATATGCTTTAAATCTAAAACTTCCTTTAGTTATGAGGATTAGTCTAGCACTACTTTTCGCAGTAGTATTACAACTTTCTGCCGAAGATGGCTATGCCCAGCGAACGCGGGTTGCCATTTCAATGAACAATGTATCTGTAGAACAGGTACTGAATAAAATAGAGGAGACGTCCGACTATGTTTTCCTTTATAATGATAAAACAATTCAGAAGAACCGTATTGTTTCTGTGAGAAACAATTCAGGTAAGATACTGGATATTCTTGATGAGGTGTTTAAAGGAACCAACATTACTTATACAGTGGTTGATAAGCAGATTATCTTGTCTACCAATAAATTGAATGTAACAGAGCAAGATCCGACTATCCAGGTAAAAGGTACAGTGAAAGATACAAAAGGAGAACCTTTGATCGGAGTGAATGTGAAAGTAAAAGGAACAACTACCGGTGCTATTACAGACTTCGACGGAAACTTTCAGATTCAAGCTAAAAAGGGAGCGGTATTGGAGATCTCTTATATTGGATATGCTTCTCAAGAGGTGAAGGTTGCAGATAATAAATCGCTTTCCATTGTGATGACGGAAGATACCAAAGTCTTGAATGAGGTTGTTGTAACGGCTTTGGGCATTAAACGAGAAACTAAGTCTTTGACATACAATGTGCAGCAGATTGGCGGAGACGAAGTGGCAAAGGCGAAAGATATGAATGTGATGAGCAGTCTTGCCGGTAAGGTAGCGGGTGTGAATATCAATGCAAGTTCATCCGGTATTGGAGGTGGTGCCCGTGTGGTAATGCGTGGTACGAAGTCTATATCCGGTAATAACAACGCTCTATATGTAGTAGATGGAGTTCCTTTGGCTAATATATCAGGTGAACAACCTGACGATCAGTATACGGGTGCCGGACAATCCGGTGACGGATTGGCTAACTTCAACGCTGATGATATAGAATCAATTTCAGTACTTAGCGGATCGGCCGCCGCTGCACTATACGGTTCGGCTGCTGCCAATGGTGTGGTACTTATCACAACGAAGAAAGGGGTTGTAGATAAAACCAGATTGACTTACAGTAATAATTCAACCTTCTATTCACCATTCCGATTGCCGGAATTCCAGAATACGTATGGTTCGGAAACTGGAGAGTGGTATAGTTGGGCATCTAAATTGTCATCTCCTACTGATTATGAAGTTAAAGATTTTTTCCAGACAGGTTACAATGTAGCAAACACTGTAAGTCTGACTACAGGGACACAAAAAAATCAAACCTATGTATCCGTAGGTGCTGTGAATGCCCGGGGTATCATTCAGAATAATGACTTGGACAGATATAATTTCTCTGTTCGTAACACGACCTCTATGCTGAATGATAAACTGACGATGGATTTAAGTTTTATGTATTCTAATGTAAAGGAACAGAATATGTTGTCGCAAGGAGAGTATGCCAATCCATTGGTTCCCGTTTATTTATTTCCTCGCGGTGATGATTTCTCGAAATATCAGTATTATGAACGATATGATGTAGACCGTAACATAAAAACACAGTTTTGGCCATTGAAAGAAAATGGATTATCCATGCAGAATCCTTACTGGATTACGAACCGGAATATGTATACCAACAAGAAAGACCGTTTTCTGGCAAGCGGTTCACTAAAATATACGATAACAGATTGGTTGAATGTTTCCGGACGCGTGAAACTGGATAAGGAAACTATCAACTCGGAAAAGAAAATGTATGCTTCCACTTTGAATGTGATTGCTGAAAACTCGGATAAAGGAGCATACGTGCAATCGAACAAGAATACCAGTCAGATATATGCGGATGCCATGTTGAATATCAATAAATATTTTTATCACGACACATGGAATTTGACAGCATCTTTAGGTGCCAGTTTATTGGATTTGGATTATAAGGAGCTTAATTTTGGAGGAGGATTACTGACCATTCCTAATCTGTTTACTTCTAACAATGCGAACGTTTCCGGTAAATTAACCTATAAAAATACGAACTATCACGACCGTACCAATTCTTTATTCGGAACATTCTCATTAGGATATAAGGGCATGGTTTATGTAGACGGTTCGTTACGTAATGACTGGATATCTGCTTTGGCAGGAACAAACCATTCTTCCATATTATATCCTTCTATCGGTGCTTCAGCAATTCTGACTAATATGTTTACAATGAAATCTAACATTCTTTCTTATGCAAAGGTTCGCCTTTCATATAGTGAGGTGGGTAATGCACCGGAAAGATTCAGGGCTATCACTACTTACGCAGTGTTGGGAGGATTGAATACCACTTCTTATTTCCCGATAAAAGACCTTAAACCGGAGAGAACTCATTCATGGGAAGGAGGATTTAATTTAGGTCTGTTTGATAATAAACTGACACTGGACGTGACAGCTTATAAGACATATACAGAGAATCAGCTCTTCAGTCCGGAAATTTCTACAACAACCGGATATTCTAAACTATATGTAAATGCAGGTAAAGTAACGAATAAAGGTATTGAGTTAGCTCTTGGCTTTAAACAGAATATAGGGCCTGTAGATTGGAAAACCACTTTACTATGGTCGCTCAACAGAAACCGCATTGACCAATTACTCCCTGAATATACAAATGAAGAGTTGGGAGTGACAGTACATCTCGACGAAATGGATGTCTATTCGTTAGGCGGTGCCAAACAACGGCTAACAGTAGGGGGCTCTATGGGAGATGTTTATGTTAATACAATGAGAACTGATGAGCATGGACATATCTGGATGAATTCAATGACAGGTGCATTGGAAACAGATAAGAATAATTATGTCTATGCCGGTAATACCAATCCGAAATATACTCTTAGCTGGAGAAATGAATTTAATTGGAAAGGAATCAGCCTCGGATTTATGTTGAATGCCCGTGTAGGCGGTATCGGAGTTTCTGCCACTCAAGCTGTAATGGACTATTATGGAGTGTCTAAGACATCGGCAGAAGCACGGGATAATGGTGGCGTGAAAGTAAACGGCCAGATGATTGATGCCCAGACATGGTATCAGACTATCGGAGCTAATGGTACAGGTTATGTAGGTTCTATGTATGTATATAGTATGACTAATGTTCGTTTGGGAGAATTGACATTGGGATATGATATTCCGATCAATAAATGGTGTAAATGGATTTCTGGATTGAATGTGTCCTTTGTAGGACGTAATTTATGGATGCTATATTGTAAGGCTCCATTTGACCCGGAATCTACTGCAAGTACAGGTACTTATAACCAGGGTATGGACTATTTCATGCAACCGAGTTTGAGATCGATGGGATTTTCTGCAAAGATTTCTTTCTAATTGGATAACCTTTAAAAAAAATAATGATGAACATACGTAAGTTTTTTAAAGTAAGGAACTACTACTTACTCCTTGGAGTAATCATGATAAATGTAGGTTGTACGAAGAATTTTCTGGAGTACAATACCAATCCTAATGAAGCAACCGACGAGATGACGGATTGGGATAATGTGAGAACTGGTTCTCTTCTTTTACAGATGGAGCAGAACGTACTGGTAGTAGCACAACCGGGACTTAATATCGGTTCGGACAGATATCAGACTGTGGAAGTGATGGGTGGAGATGGCTATGTCGGCTATTTTGGTTTTCCTGCTCCTAGTATCAATTCTGCCGGTCGTTACAATTGGGATAAAAGAAGTTGGTATGGTGATATGTTCACTACCAATTACCTGACGACTATGAATGCCTGGCGTGAAATAAGAAAAGCGATTAACAATGACGAAGATCCCCGGTTTTCTATGGCGCAGATTTTGAAAGTAGCGGCAATGCATCGTGTGACAGATACCTATGGGCCTATTCCTTATTTGAATTTTGGAGTTTCAAAAGAAGTGCCTTATGATTCGCAAAAGGATGTTTATTACAGATTCTTTGAAGAATTGGATGGAGCTATCAATAACTTGGATAGTTATGCTGCATCCGGAAGTAAAGTTTTGTCATCATGGGATTGCGTGTTCAACGGTGATGTTACATCTTGGATAAAGTTTGCCAATTCACTTCGTTTGCGTCTTGCATTGCATCTTGCCTATGTGGATGAAACAAAGGCAAAAAGTGAAGCCCAACTGGCTATTGGTAATAGTTATGGATTGATGAATGTGAAGTCTGATTTAGCAGAACTTCAGCATATTACTCCAATAGCGACTTATGAAAGTCCTCTGTATATTCTGAAAGGATGGGATGATATTTGTATGGGAGCGACGCTGGATTCATACATGAATGGTTATCAGGATCCACGACTTTCTGCTTACTTCGAGGCAGGTACGGGTGGAAAATATCGGGGTATAAGAGCCGGAATGTCAAAGGACGTAAGTAAGGATAAATATATAACAGGAATCTTTGCCGAACCACAGGCAACTGCTACTTCCAATGTAGTGTGGATGCGTTCATCCGAATCATATTTCTTGTTGGCGGAATATGCTTTGCGTTGGGGAACGAATGCCGATGCTAAAAAGTATTATGAAGATGGAATAAGAATGTCTTTTGATGAACATGGTGCATCAGGAGCTGACGCGTATCTGACAAGAACTGCGGCGGGTGGATATGTGCCTGCCAATTATGAGGATCCGGTGACATCATCTCATTCCATGGATGCTTTGGGTACTGTTTCTATCGCTTGGGATGAATCGGGAGATTTTAAAACAAATCTGGAACAAATCATTACTCAAAAGTACATTGCTCTTTATCCGGTGGGACAAGAGGCATGGACAGAGTTCCGCCGTACCGGTTACCCGAAAGTATTTCCGGTTGTTGTGAACGAAAGTTCCGGAGGTTCTGTAGACACAAATATACAAATCCGCAGATTACCTTATCCGGAATCGGAATATAATACGAATAGAACAGAGTTGGATAAAGGCATCACACTTTTAGGTGGCGTAGATAACCCGGGTGTCAGATTGTGGTGGGATGTGCCTAATAAATAATTGGTTACTTAAATAATGCAGAATATGAAAAGAAATTATGTATATTTTTTGTTCACCTATCTCTTGACATTTGTTGTGAGTGGTTGTGATACGGATATTGAACCGGAAGTTATACAGGCGGCTAATACTTATAATGAAGAATATTATCAGAACTTACGTGAATATAAGAAAACAGATCATGCTATTTGTTTCGGCTGGTATGCCGGTTATACTTCAGAAGCATCTCCTTCGCAGGGACTTCATTTCACAGGTTTGCCGGATAGTCTGGACATCGTCAGTCTGTGGTCAGGTATTCCTTCCAACAATCCGGCTTATGTAGAAACTAGTTATTATAACGAGCGTTATTTGCCGACTGCTTATGAGGAAATGAATTATATCCGTACAGTAAAGGGGACTCGCGTTGTGATGTGTACGATTTGCCGTATTGGAAGTACGGAGTTTCCTAAAACCGACGCAGGTATCGAGGCTTATGCTTTACATCTTGTGAGATGTGTGTTGCGTAACGATCTGGATGGTTTGGACTTGGACTACGAACCGGAAGGCGACTGGTTGCAAAATGATAACTTTACAAAGTTTATAAAGGTATTGGGAAATTATTTCGGTCCTCAATCGGGTACAGGCAAATTATTAATTGTTGACTTCTATAATCAGCTGCCTCCTAAGGAAACAGAACCTTATGTCGATTATTTTGTACGACAATGTTACACCACCGGTAGTGCTCAAAGTTTGCAATCTAAATTTGACCAGCTTAGCAGCTGGTGTCCTCCTGAAAAATTCGTTGCTACGGAACAAATGGGATGGTACTGGCAGAATGGTGGAGTCGAATTTACGGAAGCCGATGGAAATAAAGTAGATTCATGGGGCAATCCAATCTATTCTGTAATAGGTATGGCACGCTGGAATCCTACACAAGGACGAAAAGGCGGATTCGGCGGATATTATTTTGAATATGAATACAATACCACTCGTCCTGCTAATCAGGCTATAGGTGATAAAGAGAAAGCCGCTATTCCTTATTATAGCCTTCGACGTGGTATTCAGGAACAAAATCCTGCCGGAAAGCCTGTACAACAGTCTACTAAACAAGAAACGGAAGAAGAAAATGGATGAATTTTAAATTTGTATGCAAGGTATGAAAACATTGAATAATATAAAAAAGATATGGGGAGCTGCTTTGATAGGAATAGCTTCTTTTATGCTGCAGGGATGCCAGGAAGCCGCTCAAAAAGGTGACGGGTTGTTAATGACCGGAACATCTTCGGATAGATTGGTAAAGTTTGCCATTGATGGATTTCCATCTGCGTATGCTGTTTCTGTGACTTCAACTTCTCGCGTTGAATCGGATATTCAGGTGAATCTGGCTGTTGATGCAAGTCTGGTTGATACTTATAATGAGGAAATGGGAACCAATTATTATCCCATTCCGGATAAATCATATACATTTGAAAATCCGGAGGTTACGATTTCAGCAGGACAGGCAATTTCTTCTGCTGCCTCTCTTTCAATTGCCGATGATTCGGAATTTGTTCCGGGACGTGTTTATTTGATACCGGTTACCATAAAAAGTGCGACGGGAGATTTGGATATTATAGAAGCAGGGCGTACTATTTTCCTGAAAGTATCTCGAACATTGCGTTTCCATGCTCCGTATGTAGGACAGGCTTCTATGGCTTATCAATTTTTGCTTCCGGATCCTATTCCTTCTTTGCCTACTTATACATGGGAAGTGAAGATTTACGCCACTAAATTCCGTTCTTCCGGAGCTTCCGGTACTACCCGTGTTTGCTCATTTGGAGGTAGTGAAGCATCTGTAGAAGGGGGAGCGATTGATGATGGAGGCTTTAAATGTGACCAGAACCTGCTTCGTTTTGGTGAAGGAACGGATGAACCGAACCAGTTGCATGTAACAACTAAACAGGGTAAAATGTCATCGAATACTCGCTTTGCTTTAAATACCTGGTATGCTGTTGCCTTGGTAAATGACGGCAGTACGTTGACATTGTATATTAATGGAGAGAAAGATAACTCAATGACAGTTGCTCCGTATGAATATGCGCTTTATGGAGTACAGATCGGTATGCCTTCAAAAGGTTATCAATCTTCACAATTGTTTTATGGTCGTTTGAGTGAGATGCGCCTTTGGACTCGTCCTTTGTCTGCTCGTGAAATTAAAGCAAATGTATGTGGGGTAGACCCTTCTACCAATGGGCTTGTGTCTTATTGGAGAATGAATGAAGGAGAAGGAACTACTTTCTATGATTTATCTCCGTCAAAGCGTGATATCAGTTATAAGAATGGAATCACGATTGACTGGACTTATGATGATACGAATAAATGTCTTGAATAAGGTAATAATAAATGAATAGACTGTATGATAATGAAAAACAATATAAATAGATTAACTCTCCTTTTGCTTGTTTTATTGGGAGGAGTAGGATTCACATCTTGTTCGGATGATGACAATGATTTTATTGAATTGCCGACAATAGAGATGCCACAGTCGGAGGCAGGACCTGTTTCTATTGATTATAGGGAGATACTGGATGCAGGAAGCTATGTTTATGATTATACTATCAAACTGGATAAACCTGCTGCTACTACTTTATTGTGTGACATTGCCGTGGACGAAAGTATGGTAGAGGCTTATAACGCTGCAAATAACACGTCTTATAAGATGATGCCCGCTTTTGTCTATGAGTTGCAAGCTAAAAATGCGATAGTGAAGGCAGGACAGCAAGAATCCAATTCCTTATCAGTTAAGTTTTCATCATTGTTCGGTTTGGTGGAAGGTGAAGAATATTTGCTTCCTATTGTTGCAACAATAGATGAAACGTGTGTAGGACAATTTGTAACGGACACTCGTTCTGTTTCTTATTTTACGATTAGCATTGATGGGGAATTGGATTATATACCGGGATTGAATATGAGTTCTTATTCAACGGATATGTATCGTACGTTAAGTTTCGCAAATGATGAAGTAGTTACGATTGAAGATAATACGCATACGTTTGAAATGCTTGTATATCCATATAATTGGCACAGTGGAACTAATTATATAGGTACATGGCGTGGTAAGGATACCAACAATAATAATGAGGTTTTTAGTGGTTGTGAACTACGTGTAACTGGTGCAACGGGAGCGTCTAATATTGGTAATCGTCAATGTGACTTGACATTGGCTAATCAAAATATAACGTTGCCGGCTAATCAATGGGTAAGGTTGACTATTACTTGTGACGGAACGAAAACGGGCCAGAATACTGAGGTTGCTTATCGTTTATATATTAACGGTGAGGAAGTTGCTTCTGCAAAACCTACTAAACGTTGGGGACCATCCTCTTCTCAAAGATTCAAGGTGGGATATACGTTGACTGGTATTCAATTTGGTAATACAAGTTCAAGTATGTATTTTGATGGTCTGATTTCTGATATTCGTATGTGGAAGAAGTGTCTGACAGCGGAAGAAGTAAAAGCTAACTTGCGTACAATAGCTTCTCCATCTTCTTCGAACTTATATGGCTATTGGAAATTGGATGAAGGAGAAGGAAATACATTGAAGGACAGTTCGGGCAATGGGCGTGATTTAACTTTCCCGGCTTCGGCAAATATCATTTGGAATGCAGAATTCAATGATTTGCCTCAAGATAATTAAAATGTGATTTTATATTGGGAGTTATTGTGTTTTTACGTAGCTCCCAATATTAACTTAAAGAAATGATGATGAAACGTTTTATATCAGCTTTGATCGTTTTACTGTGCTCTATTGTTGGCGTATGTGCGCAACAACAGGGAAAAGCTGTATTGCGTTTTGATACTACTACTTGGAATTTTGGTAATATTCAGGAAGTAGGAGGCAAAGTGAGTCATACTTTTCATTTTACTAATATGCATACTTCTCCGGTTGTGATTGAAGAAGTGATTTCAACTTGTGGGTGTGCCATTTCTGTTTATAGTAAACAACCTGTAAAACCAGGGCATACAGGCACTATTACCGTAACTTTCGATCCTAAAGGGCGAACAAACTTTTTCTCTAAGAGTATAAGGGTTGTTTCTAATTCAGGGCAAAGTGTCAATACTCTTTGGGTAAAAGGCACGATAAATACAATGAATCGTATAGAGGATGAATATCCTTATTCTTTATCATCAGATATTCTGGCAGACCGAATGACTCTATCTTATGATCTGTTACAACATAATGGGAGGCCAAAACAATTGGAAATTAGAATCTATAACCGATCGGATAAAATGGTCAGGTTGTCATACTCGCTGTTGGATAAGAGCGGATGTTTGTCGATTTCTATGCCATCATCTCTTCAAGGTCGATCTTATGCGACTATAAAAATAACAGCTTCTCCTTTAAAAGGCTTTTACGGTACATTTAAAGATAAGATTATTATTAGTGCCAATTCCGTACACAGTTCTCCTATACAAATCTTTGGTACAGTGATTGATGATATGAGAAAAGTAAGCACGGCAACTGCTCCCCGGATGAAATGTTCACAATCTTATTTTAATTTGGGGAATATCTCATTAAAAAAGCATATTCAGCGAAAAGTAAAAGTTACTAATGAAGGGGCGAATCCTCTTATTATCCGCAAGATAGAATGTCCGGAATTTGTTTCTACTAATATCCGGGGTGAAAAGGTTTTGAAGCAAAATGAGTGTCTGGAGATTCTGTTTGAATTAAATGTATCATCTTCAAACCATCTATTGGATGCAAAGGTCAAGTTGATAACAAATGATGCTCATCAACCTGTACATACAGTTATATTTGAAGGAGAAATAGATAAGTAGGATTGAATATCTCTATTTGAAAGATTAGAAATACACTATAAATTAATTGAGTCATTTTACTGCATATAACATTATGATAAAACGATTGTATATCTTGGTGATAGTACAGATGGTATGTACTTTGGGGTTTACTCAATCCTCTCCCTCGTTACCTGCTTACAAAGATCGCTGTTTGTCGATAGATATAAGACTTTCAGATTTACTTTCCCGCATGACTTTAGAAGAAAAGGTCGGTCAGTTACTTTGTCCTTTAGGTTGGGAAATGTATGAAATCCATGGTAGTGAAGTTCATCCTTCCGAAAAGTTCAAGCAATTAATCAAAGAAAGGAATGTAGGAATGCTTTGGGCAACCTATCGTGCCGATCCTTGGACAAAGAAAACTATAGCAAATGGACTTAATCCGGAACTGGCAGCAAAGGCAGGAAATGCATTGCAAAAGTATGTGATGGAGAATACCCGTCTGGGAATTCCGATGTTTTTAGCAGAAGAAGCCCCTCATGGGCACATGGCAATTGGTACTACTGTTTTTCCTACGGGTATCGGAATGGCGGCTACCTGGTCACCGGAGTTAGTAAAAGAAGTTGGTCAAGTTATCGCTAAAGAAATTCGTTCCCAAGGTGGGCATATTAGTTACGGTCCCGTACTTGATCTGACCCGTGATCCCCGTTGGTCCCGCGTGGAAGAAACATTTGGGGAAGATCCGGTATTAAGCGGGACTTTGGGGGCGGCAATGGTAGATGGATTAATCAACGGAAATATTTCCCGGAAAAACAGTACGATAGCTACTCTAAAGCATTTTTTAGCCTATGCCGTACCGGAGGGCGGACAGAATGGGAATCAAGCTTTAGTTGGAATGAGAGAATTGCATGAAAACTTCCTACCGCCTTTTAAAAAAGCGATTGATGCTGGTGCTCTTTCTGTGATGACTTCTTATAATTCAATAGACGGAATCCCATGTACTGCCAACTCATATTTGCTGAATCAACTGTTGCGAAATGAGTGGAAGTTTAGAGGTTTTGTTGTTTCCGATTTATATAGTATTGAAGGAATATATGAAAGTCATTATACGGCTTCTTCTATAGAGGATGCGGCTATTCAAGCAGTTTCTGCCGGAGTAGATGTTGACTTAGGTGGAGAAGCTTATACGAATATTTATCGGGCTGTAAAAGAGAAACGTTTGTCAGAGGCTATTATTGATGAAGTCGTTTGCAGGGTTCTACGATTAAAATTTGAAATGGGATTGTTTGAAAATCCATACGTAGATCCCCAAATAGCGATTGAAAGAGTTCGTAATGCAAATCATATTGCCAATGCACGACGGATGGCACAAGCATCGGTGACTTTATTAAAGAATAGGCATGACATTCTGCCTTTGAGTAAAAACATCCGTAAAGTAGCGGTAATTGGCCCAAATGCAGATAATTGTTATAATATGCTGGGTGATTATACAGCTCTCCAAAAAGACGAAAATATAAAAACGGTACTGGATGGAATCATTTCTAAATTATCTCTTTCACGTGTTGAGTATGTAAGAGGTTGCGCTATCCGTGATACTACCAACAATGAAATAGCGAAAGCAGTTGAAGCTGCTAATCGTGCAGATGTGGTGATTGCAGTAGTGGGTGGTTCCAGTGCTCGTGATTTTAAAACGACTTATAAAGAGACGGGAGCTGCTATTGCAGATAAAAGCCAAATCAGTGATATGGAGTGTGGAGAAGGCTTTGATCGTGCAACTCTTTCTTTGTTAGGAAAACAGCTGGAATTACTAGAATCCTTGAAATCAACGAGAAAGCCCCTGATTGTGGTTTACATTGAGGGACGTCCATTAAATAAAAATTGGGCAGCGGAACATGCAGATGCATTGCTGACCGCCTATTATCCCGGACAAGAGGGGGGGGATGCCATTGCTGATGTTTTATTTGGTGATTATAATCCGGCAGGTCGCTTGCCTGTTTCTGTTCCCCGGTCAGAGGGACAAATTCCCGTATATTATAATAAGAAAGCCCCTAAATGTCACGATTATGTAGAAATGTCTGCCTCCCCATTGTATTCATTTGGATATGGATTAAGTTATTCAACTTTCGAATATTCCAATTTAAAAGTGACACAACAAGCGCCTTTGCATTTTGAAATATCATTTGATGTAGAAAACACAGGAAAGTATGATGGTGAAGAAGTGGCTCAACTTTATATTCGTGATGAGTATGCTTCTGTAGTCCGGGCACTTCGGCAACTCAAACATTTTAAGCGTTTCTTTTTGAAGCAGGGAGAGAAAAAAACAATTGTATTCACTTTGGTAGAAGAGGATTTATCCATTATCAATCAAAAAATGGAGCGAATCGTAGAACCGGGAAGCTTCCAGCTGATGATTGGAGCAGCGTCGGATGATATCAGATTATCAAAGACGATTTCTGTGAAATAAGTTAATTTGCTCATATAGTGTCAATAATCATGACACTGTATGAGTACACTATAGAAATATGATTATGTCATCATGTTCAAGAAGAAAATATATTTTTTCTATTTGGGTTGGTAATGACCCTTATTAGAACGACTTATTGGCGTGGTAGATGACTGGATGACATAAATATATTTATTTTTATCGTTGTTATTATTTGTTTTTTTTGATAAAAGCGTTTATCTTTGGCTCTCATAAAAAATAAATCTAACCGGACGATCTTTGATGACACACATAAAAGAACAAGAAAAGAAGAGAAAATTTGAACAATTTTTCATTCTTACTTTTCCTAAAGTAAAAGCTTTCGCATGGAAAATCCTACATTCGGAAGAAGATGCAGAAGATATTGCCCAGGATATATTCGTCAAACTGTGGGATAATCCAGAGATTTGGGAGAATAAAGAGACATGGGATAGCTATATTTATACAATGGCTCGTAATCAGATTTATAACTTCCTGAAACATCAGTCCGTAGAACTTAATTATCAGGAAAAACTATCTCAAGAAAATTCCCCTTCTTATGAATTTGATATGTATGATAAGCTTTATGCAAAAGAACTCCAACTTTTAATAAAACTTACTTTAGATAATATGCCAGAGCAACGGAGAAAAGTTTTTTCTATGAGCCGGCAAAGAGGAATGAGTAATCAGGAAATAGCTGATAATCTGCAGCTTTCCGTTCGGACTGTAGAACGACATATCTATTTAGCTTTGCAAGAATTAAAAAAAGTCATTTTAATTGCATTTTTTTTCTGTTTCTATTGAGTAGTCTGTTTTAGCTAGTTGTCTATATATTATAAGGCAACAGAAAAATGGAGAATTATATTCAAAAAATAATTAGTGTATTCACAGCTTCCAAGCATAGTGAGAAAGTAATTGAAGAAGTGCATCAATGGCTGGTGGATAAAGAGTATTCTGATGAAAAAGAGGCTGCTTTACATACACTATGGAGTGAAACTGAAGGTAAAGCTGATGCGGGTACATGGGCTTCTCTTTCTAATGTATATAATAAGATAGGTGCAGGTCAACAAAAAACTGTGCGAAAATTCCGAATGCAGATATGGCAATATGCAGCAGTTGCAGTAGTTGTACTGGCTGTTGCTATTTCAGGAACTTTCTTTTATGCTAAGAATATGTATTCGGAAGTTGCTATGATAGAAAAATTCACTCCTGCTGGTGATATGATTACAATCGAACTACCCGATGGAAGTAAAGTACAGACTAATTCCGGAACCTTATTACTTTATCCGGAAGCTTTCAAAGGAGATACTCGCACGGTATATTTGGTAGGAGAAGCTAATTTTAAGGTGAAAAAGGATCCGGAGAAACCATTTATTGTGAGATCGGGAAGCATGGCTGTTACAGCTTTGGGGACAGAGTTTAATGTGGGTGCTTATCCGGAAAGTAATGAAATTGTTGCAACATTACTTCATGGGAAGATAAAAATAGATTGTGATGAAGAAAGAAGAAACTATATACTACATCCGGGACAGCAAATTATATATCAAAAAAATAGTGGTCAAGTAGTGTTAGCTAATGCTGATGTAGAAGCTGTAACAGCTTGGCAAAAGGGATTGTATATATTCCGCGGAGATACGATGAAAGAAATCATAGCTGAATTGGAGCGTCGCTTTAATATCACATTCCAATGTAATATCAGTCATTTCAGTAATGATAAATATAATTTTAGTTTCCGTAAAAACTCGGATATTGGAGAAATTATGGATATTATGAAAGAAGTAGTAGGAGGATTTGATTATAAAATAGAAGAGAATGTATGTTATATAAAACTGATTAAGTAATTATCTTACAAATATTTTGTTTAACCTTAAATATCATTGATTATGTAAAAAAGTATCCGGAAAAAGGATGCCGCCTGATTCCGGATATGAAATGACTTTTTTAGTATTAAAGCTACCAGCTTAAATCTTTGATGAATATAATATTATGAGTTTAACACTAAAAACGCTACTAAGATATGAATTTATATCTATTAAAAGCTAAATGTATAACATTTTTTTGCTGTTTGCTATTCGCGCAAACAGTGCTCTTTGCTCAAAGTAATGTGAAAATAACTATTAAGAAAAATGAAATAACATTACGAGAAGCATTGACAGAAGTTGAGAAACAATCTAAAATGTCCGTTGCCTATAATGAATCTCAACTTGGAGGAAGTAAACGTATTTCTTTGAATGTGAGTGAACTACCGTTAGAACAGGCACTCAAGGTCATATTAAAAGGAACAGGATTTAGTTATAAATTAAAAGATAGCTATATCATGATAATTCCGGAAAAAAAGGAAGAGTCTGTATCAAAGGAAATACAAGGTCGGGTTGTGGACGAACAAGGAGAAGCCTTGATTGGAGTTAATGTTTCAATTAATGGTGGTAGTGGTGGTACAATAACTAACCTGAATGGAGATTTTACAATCCGTGTTACCAAAAACGATTTCCTGAAGGTTTCGTATATCGGGTATACGACTCAAATGGTTAAAATATCAGATAAGACTGTTTATAATATTACAATGGCTTCTGACACAAAGGCCTTGGATGAAGTGGTTGTTACAGCATTGGGTATTAAGAGAGAAGCTAAGGCATTGACGTATAATGTGCAGGAAATAAAAGCTGCCGGTATAACAAAAGTGAAAGATGCCAACTTTATAAATAGCCTTTCTGGTAAGGTAGCAGGTGTGACTATTAATCAGAGTTCGTCTGGAACTGGAGGATCTTCCCGCGTTGTCATGCGTGGTACCAAATCATTATTTGGTGAAAACAATGCGTTGTACGTTTTGGATGGTATTCCAATGCAAGGGTTAAGAACCAAACAATCAGATAATTTTTATGAGTCAGTGGAAGTGGCCGACGGAGATGGAATATCTAATATTAATCCGGAGGATATAGAAAGTATGTCCATCCTGACTGGTGCTTCTGCAGCCTCCTTATATGGTAATAGAGGTGCGAATGGTGTGATACTGATCACAACCAAAAAAGGTGCGATTGGAAAACCCAGAATAAGTTATTCAAATAGCACTAGTTTTTCAAGACCTTTTATTACTCCTGAATTCCAGAATACGTATGGACGTAAAGAAGGTGAATTTAAAAGTTGGGGGGATAAATTAGAGAAACCTTCCGATTATAATCCTTTGGATTTCTTTCAAACAGGATTTAATACAATGAATTCTATTGCTGTATCTACTGGTACAGAAACAAATCAGACGCATATATCTTTTGGATCTGTAAATTCAGAAGGTGTTATTGATAATAATAAATATAATCGCTATAATTTTACATTCCGTAATTCTTGGGACATCGTTAAAGACGTTTTAAGTATGGATATGGGATTATTTTATATCAAACAGAATAACCAAAACAGTAACGGACAAGGTATGTACTATAATCCGTTGGTTCCAGTCTATTTGTTTCCACCAAGTGATGATATGAATAAATATGTAGTTTATGAACGATATGACGCTGATAGAAACTTCAAAACTCAATATTGGCCTTATAAAAATCAGGGATTGGGTATGCAGAATCCATATTGGATTATTAATCGTAATATGTTCAATACTGATAGAGACCGCTATATCATGTCATTATCAATGAAATGGAATATAACCAATTGGCTTAATATTATCGGACGTGCCCGCGTTGATAATGCTTATACTGATTTCGAACGTAAATTATACGCTTCCACTGATGGTTTGTTCTCCAAATCTCAAGGTAACTATATGACACAGGAAGACAAGAATACTGCAACTTATCTTGATTTCTTAGTAAATATAGATAAGAAATTCGGGGAGAATTATCACTTGTTAGTAAACCTTGGTGGTAGTTATTATGATGAAAAATATAAATCAAGTACTTTTGAAGGCAATCTGCTTGGAGTACCGAACTTTTTCCATCCAAGTAATATACCTTCAACAGAAAGCGGATATAGCAAACAATCATTGCATACCCAGACTCAATCTCTATATGGTAAAGCAGAACTGGGGTACCGCAATTTTCTTTATGCTGACGTGACAAGTCGTATAGACTGGTTTTCTACATTGGTAGGTACTTCCAAGGAATATGTATTCTATCCGTCCGTAGGTCTTTCTGTAGTGTTGTCAGAGATTATTCCGCTTCCTAAAAAAGTATTCTCTTTCTGGAAGATTCGTGGTTCCTATGCGCAAGTAGGTAATCCTCCAAGTGCATACTTGCCTTATGCAACAGTGGTTTTGGAAAATGGTAATGCTACAAGTGCTAACTTCTCACCTGCCAATCATCTTAAAGCGGAAATGACCAAAGCATTTGAATTTGGTATGGACTTACGGTTGTTTGATAATAAATTGAACCTTGCAGCAACATATTACAATTCAAACACATACAATCAGTTGTTTAAATATGAATTGCCGCCCAGCACAGGATACGCTTTTGCATATGAAAATGCAGGAAAAGTAAACAACTGGGGTATTGAACTAAGTGTAGGTTTTAATCAGGATTTAGGCCCGGTAAATTGGAACTCAAATTTGATTTATTCAATGAACCGTAATGAAATCAAAGAGTTACTTCCTGAGTATGTGACTGACCGCACTACTGGTACAACAGTAAAATCACCAACAGAATTTTCCGTTGCCAGTGCAGATTCATACAGAATGATTTTGAAAGAAGGTGGTACTATGTCTGATATCTATGCGACAAAATTGAAACAAGACTTACATGGTGATATTCTTATTTCAAATGGAGGTGTATCGGCTGAAGAAAATACTTTCATAAAAGTTGGTTCGGCAGCTCCTAAGTATAATCTAGGATTTAGAAACAGTTTTTCTTGGAAAGGGGTGGAACTTGATTTTCTGATTGACGCGCGTGTTGGCGGTGAGGTGATTTCCGCTACACAAGCTTTGATGGATCAATTCGGAGTATCACAACAAACAGCTACAGCCCGTGATAACGGTGGTGTACCTGTAAATAATGGAAAGTTGGATGCAGAACAATATTATGGTACCGTTGCTTCCGGAAAAACAGGTTTACTGGCGCATTATGTGTACAGTGCGACTAATGTTCGTTTACGTGAAATGTCATTATCATATATGCTTCCGGCAAAGTGGTTCGGAGAAAAATTAAACATTTCTCTGTCACTGACAGGACACAATTTGCTGATGTTTTATAAGAAAGCTCCGTTTGATCCGGAACTAACAGCAAATACAGGAACTTATTATCAGGGTTTCGATTATTTTATGCCACCTAGCTTACGCAGTTTCGGTTTTGGTGTAAAAGTTAACTTTTGATTTTAATACTTTAATACGAAGAATAAAATGAAAAATAGAATCTATAACGTTATACAAACTTGCTTCCTGGTGTTTGCTGTTTGCTTTTTATTGGGAAGTTGTATGTCTGATACGATTAATCTGGATCCTGATAAAGTTCAAGAAAAAGAATTGGATAAAGATAATTTATGGGGCAGCTATCTTACTACGATGCAACGTAGGGTAGTATCTGAAGATGTTAACTTGTTTCAACGCTCGGAAGACCTTTTTGGCAACATGTATTCTGGATATTTTGCCGGAACGCAAAATTGGGGCGGAGGAGCGAATGGAACGACTTATGCTATTTCTGACGAATGGAAAGATGCACCTTTTAAAAGTGCATTTGTAGAGTTCTTATCTTCATGGAATATTTTACGCCAAAAGGTAGACTCTGCATCTGTATTGTTTGCTGTCGGTGAAATTGTAAAAGTGACAGCTATACATAAAACTACAGATATGTACGGTCCGTTACCTTATCTAAAGTTTGGTCTGACTAATCCTGTCCCTTATGATTCGCAAGAAGCTATCTATAAATCTTTTTTCAAAGAACTGAACCATGCTATTGATATCTTGACCAAGTTTGATCAAGCTAACCCAAATTCTAAGGCATTGGAAAAGTTTGATTTAATATTTGGCAGTAACATACCTAATTGGATTCGTTTTGCGAATTCTTTGAAGCTGCGTTTGGCAATACGTTTAAGTGCTGTTTATCCGGAGGCTCAAAAAGAAGCAGAAGCTGCTGTTACACATTCGTATGGAGTGATTGAAACAAATGATAATAATCCGGCAATGCAATCTAATTCAACTCTTTCGTTCACCTATCACAACCCTATAAATAGTATTAGCAGCGCAGACGGCTATGAAGAAGATGTAATGGGAGCTAGTATGGATGCTTATTTGAATGGGTTTGGAGATCCACGTATATCCGTATTTTTCCAATTGTCTTCAAATGACAATTATCGTGGATTGCGTAACGGACATAAGAATGGTGATATATTTAAAGGTGATTTAGGACTCTCCAAACCTAATATATTGCAAGGAACCCCTTATGTTTGGATGACAGCTGCAGAAGTTTATTTTTTGCGGGCAGAAGGTGCCTTGAAGACATGGAACATGAAAGGAACCGCTAAAAGTTTGTATCATTCAGGCATACGTGCTTCTTTCGAACAACATGGAGTAAAAGGAGTGGAAACTTATCTTGCAAGTACTAAAGTGCCGGCAAAATACCCTGGATTCAAAAGCAGTCCTTCCGCACCAGCCCCATCTGATGTTACGATAGTCTGGGATGAAAATGATAAAGAAAAGCAGTTAGAACAGATCATCACCCAAAAATGGATAGCAATGTACCCATTAGGACAGGAAGCATGGAGTGAATTCCGCAGAACAGGCTATCCTAAGATCTATGAAATAGTTAATAATGAGAGTGGTGGTGTTATTAGCTCTTCTGTACAGATCCGTCGTGTTCCTTTCCCCTATTCCGAATATCAAGGAAATAAAGAAGAGGTGGAAAAAGCCGTTAAACTATTGGGTGGTCCGGATACCGGAGCTACTCGCTTATGGTGGGATGTAGAAAATAAGTAATCATATTCTTTTAGATAAAACGACATGAAGAAATTATTAACATATATAATAGTTTTCGTAATAGTTGGTACGGGAATTATATCGTGTAATACAGATATAGAAGCTTTGGATATAGTGGTGCCTGATAAGATGTCCAAAGAATATTGGGAAAATTTAAGAGCATATAAAGCAAGAAACGACCATGAAGTCTTTTTTGGCTGGTTTGGCGGATGGACGGCTAACTCTGCTGATATGATCAACTATTTAAGAAGTGTGCCTGACAGTGTAGATATTATTTCTATTTGGGGAGCTTACCAGAACTTAAGTCCGGCACAAATGGAAGATTTACGTTATGTACAGGATGTGAAAGGAACTCGTGTCACATATACTATCTTTGCTCACAAAATTCCAGATGAATTTATGTCTGGTGAAAATCATGAGATTGCTACTCCTGAAGGAATAGAAGAGTATGCCAAGTCTTTGGTAGATACTATGTATAAGTATGGTTATCAGGGTATTGATCTTGATTATGAACCCGGCTATCAGGAATTTCCTGGGGTTCCGTTCAGTGGTCCTTTAGTAGGTCCGTCTTATATGTGGCCTGATTATATGGATAATATGGAAATGTTTGTAAAGGCATTAGGAAAATATATTGGTCCGAAGTCGGGAACTCGTAATCTATTAATTATTGATGGAGTACCTTATCATTTAAAGCAAGGATTGGCTGAATATTTTAATTATGGAGTGGTTCAGTCTTATAATTCTAGGGGATATCAAGATCTGCAGGGGCGTTTCGATAATGCAGCTAAAAATGGTTGGAAACCGGAACAATACATTTTTGCTGAAACCTTTGAGGGGGGTAAGTATGCAAATGGAGGAGTAGATCACTCTTTAAGAGAAGGCGGGTCGGTACCTTCATTAGAAGGAATGGCACGTTTCCTCCCCATGTATGAAGGAAAATTAGCCACCCGCAAAGGAGGATGTGGTACCTATCACATGGAGAACGATTACCGTTCCAATCCTAATTACAAATGGACACGTAATGCGATCAGAATAATGAACGAACATTAAAGTTTAGAAAAAATGAAACAGAATATAAAATACATATTATTAAGCTTGCTTGTCCTTCTAATGGTATCATGCCAGAAAAGTCAGGAATACTATGAAGGATTATATGTTGTTGGCGCAGATCAATTATCACCGGTTGCTAATCTGACAATTGATGATTTGCCTGCAGTTATCGGAATTAAAGTTGCTTCATCATGTGCGATAGGAGATCATGTAGAAGTGGGTATGAAGGCCACTCCGGAATTAGTGGAGTCTTTCAATAAGGAATATAAGAAGAATTATGAACTTCTTCCTGAAAAGTCGTACAAGTTGGAGAATACAACATTAACTATTGAAAATGGAAAGAATACTTCCACAGATGGTGTGCGTTTAAGTGTTATCAGCCGGGACTTATTAAAGGAAGGCAAAACGTATCTGCTTCCTATAAGTATTGTGAGTGTGTCGGATAAGAATTTGTCCGTAATAGAAGGTTCACGTACCATATACATTGTTATCAATCAAATTATTATTACTCAAGCTGCGGATATTTCTGCTAATAACGGGTATTTCAAGGTCGATTTCAGAAAAGAATCTCAATACAATACCACGGCATTGAATAATGTAACATTTGAAGCACGAGTTCGTTTTAAAAAGATGACTTCTACCAGTGGAAAATGGTGCTTCTCTGTTATGGGATTGGAAGAGAATTTCTGTTTGCGTACTGCCGGTGATAATAAAAGCGGTTGGAAATTGCAATTGAGTGGAGGTAGTCCGGCAATTGATTCCAGAGATGTTTTACCCAATGATAAATGGTTGCATTTGGCTTGTGTATATGACGGTTCACAAGGAAAGAAGTTTGTATATGTTAATGGTGAATTACAGGGAGAACTTCCGGATACAAGAGGTACTATCGATTTAACGCAAGCCTATGGACATGATAAAAATGCAGCATTCTATATTGGTCAGTCTGCAGCAGATAATCGTTATATGGATGGGTATGTAAGTGAAGTACGTGTATGGGCTGTTGCTCGTTCGGCTGCTGATCTGAAAAATAATGTCTGCTGGGTGGACCCTTTAACAGATGGTTTAGTGGCTTATTGGAGATTTAATGAGTCTACTCCGGATAATAATAAAGTAATAACCGACCTTACAGGAAACGGATATAGTGCTACTTATGCCGGACGTGGAACGCTCAATTTTGTACAAGGAGTTCGTTGTCCTGATAATGCTGCTGAATAGCAAAACTATATATCCTTATAAAAGGAAAAATGAAGAAATAGATAATGGTAGACTGACTAAAAAGTCTTCCTATATATAATAGAAGATGTCCCGATTGCAAATAAGCAAGACCGGGACATCTTTTTATTTTAATTACTTGCTATTATAAGCAACCAACATCCAAACCAATTTTTCCTGTTCTTTCAAATAATCGCTCATCATCGAAACGGTTACTTCGTCTCCGGCTTGAGAAGCGATAGACAAAATCTTACGTTCTTCGCCAATCAGATAACTGATAGACTGAAGGATATTATTCAATGCTTCGTCTCCGTTGCTTACCTTATCCACTTCATTCACATTTGCTACTTTTAGATAATCGCTGAATTTATTGGCAGGAGTACCACCCAGCATCAAGATACGTTCTGCGATTTCATCCACCTTTTCAGCCGTGTCATCATACATCTTTTCGAATTGACTGTGGAGTACAAAGAAATTATGTCCCTTGATATTCCAGTGGAAACTGCGAAGATTGGTGTAATACACTTGGAAGTCTGCTAATAGTTGTTGCAAAGATGCTACTACGTTGTTTGCTCCCGATTCGTTCAGTTTGATAAATTCTAAAGTTTTCATATTCTTTTATTTTTAATGATTTATACTTGCTTTCTTTTTTTTCTGTACTGCAAAGATAAGGCGGAAAATGCTTGTTGTCAAACTGAAAATTTCTATCTTTGCATAGATGAAATCTATAACTTAATATGATTTGATAGATGACAATACAACAATTAGAATATATACTAGCTGTAGACCAGTTCAGGCATTTCGCACGGGCAGCTGAATATTGCCGTGTGACGCAACCCACTTTGAGTGCCATGATTCAGAAGCTGGAAGATGAACTGGGAGTAAAGTTGTTCGATAGGACGGTACAGCCCGTTTGTCCGACAGCCATTGGACAGAAAGTGATAGACCAGGCTCGCGTGATTCTGGCGCAGGCAGCTCAAGTGAAAGAAATAATCAGTGAAGATAAACAGTCATTGTCAGGCGTATTCCGCTTGGGAGTATTGCCCACTATCGCTCCCTATCTACTTCCTCGCTTTTTTCCTCAACTAATGGAAAAATATCCCGAACTGGATATTCGTGTCACGGAAATGAAGACACAGGATATTCAGCAGGCTTTGCATGCCGGAGATTTGGATGCGGGAATTATTGCCAGCAAACTGGAAGATACGTTCTTGACAGAAGAAACTCTTTTTTATGAGCAATTTTACGCTTATGTGTCACGGAAAGAATCCTCTTTCAAGCATGATATGATCCGTACTTCTGATATAACAGGCGAACATCTTTGGCTTTTGGACGAAGGACACTGTTTTCGCGATCAACTCGTCCGTTTCTGTCAGATGGAGGCTGTGAAGGTTAATCAGATGGCCTATCATTTGGGGAGTATGGAAACCTTTATGCGAATGGTAGAAAGTGGAAAAGGAATCACTTTTATTCCCGAATTGGCAGTGATGCAATTGACGGAAGAACAGCGGCAGTTGGTACGTCCGTTTGCCATTCCCCGACCTACACGGCAAGTGGTACTGGTAACAAATAAAGATTTTATTCGCCACAGTCTCTTATGCGTCCTGAAAGAGGAAATAAAGGCGGCGGTTCCCAAGGAAATGCTTTCTTTACAGTCCATACAATGTTTGTTATAGCACATTAGGGAATCCCTTTTTCCATCGAGAACAATCTCTTTCTGTAAAAAATGTAGCAAAGTTGCGTTATAATAATACGGATATGTTTTGATTTCTAGTCTGAATTGCTTGCCATCGGTTTGACTCTTGTATTGGTACATATTGTATGTATTCCTATCACAGGGACTTCTGTAAACCCGGCACGTAGTATTTCTCCGGCATTATTCCAAGGAGGAGAAGCATTGTCGCAGTTGTTTGGAATTATCTGGGAGATAAGAAATAACTCTTTTAGAAGAAAGAATATAAAGAAGAAAGTAAAAGGGCGGCAGTTTCACAACTACCGCCCTCTTTTGCGTAATTAATATATTATATTAAAAAAGAGTGTGTTTCGCATGTTCACATTAGATTAGTCGTCTAAGGAAATTTCACTTCATAAGTTTTCGGCCCGCCATAAATGGTGTTGACACGAATTCTTAGTCCCTTTTTCCCCTCCATCCGGTCTTTAATCTTATCCAGTTTGAAAGACACATATCCTTCACCCAAACGTTGAGGATCATCTCCTTCACTGTTATGACGGAATTCCAGATTGATATATTCGTCCTCCGCATTGCCTTCGTCAGCAGTGGGAGCAGTCTCTTCTTTGTCATTAATCACCAGATTCAGGAAATGTTTTTTATCTTCACTATGTGTTCCGTAATATTGGAATTCAATCGTCAGATATTTATTATCCTTATTGATCCACATATAAGTCGTGTTGATCTTATCATCTCCGATTTTCTCTTCGTCGTTGTCATCTTCACCCATTGTGACGATGTCTTTGGTTAAGATTGGATTGATACCTTTCACCTGAATATTAAGGTCGTATCCATTCACAGGCTCTTCCAGCTCGTTGAATATCACAAAAGCTCGTTGTCCTTCCACCCAATCTTCATTGTTCCATCCTTGTGAGTTGCTGGGATACATCTTTTTCCCGTCATCCAAAGTGAAATAAAATTCCTTGCTATCCTGGCTAATCATATTGATGGTGCTGATAGCCAGAAGATCGGACGAATTATCATCGTCGTCCAAGCATGACTGGAGAATCGGCATGGTAGTCATAATAGCAAAGATAAAGGCAATGAATTTAAATTTCTTCATATACTTACTAGGTTTTAGATTTTATAATATTTATGTTTTCTGTAGTGAAAATGCAAGAGGATAGAAAATATTGCATTCGGATCTGTTAAAGAAACAAAAGTGATAAAAGAGTTGTTCTCTCTGTGCAGTATTTCTATCTTTGCTGCATTTATAAGATAAACACGTGTATAAGAGAATGGAAGAAATAGAGTTGTCGGAACAATGTAGGCTGGGTAATAACCGGGCCCGCAAGGAACTGTATGAACAGTATGCGGGGCGTATGCTTGGCATCTGTCTACGTTATACCGGCGACCGGGATACAGCCCAGGATCTGCTTCACGACGGTTTTTTAAAGATATTCGATTCGTTCGATAAGTTCACCTGGAGGGGTGAAGGCTCCTTGCGAGCCTGGATGGAACGGGTGATGGTCAACACAGCTTTACAGTATCTTCGGAAAAATGATGTAATTAATCAGTCGACACCTTTGGAAGAGTTGCCCGAAGAGTATGAAGAGCCGGATGCTTCCGATGTAGAAGCGATTCCACAAAATGTGTTGATGCAGTTTATTGAAGAATTACCCGCCGGCTATCGTACAGTGTTCAACCTTTATACATTTGAAGACAAATCGCATAAAGAAATCGCACAGGTATTAGGTATCAATGAAAAATCTTCGGCTTCGCAACTGTTTCGTGCGAAGAGTGTATTAGCAAAAAGAGTAAAAGAATGGATAACGCATAATGGATAGATAGAGATGGAAGAGAAAGAATTATGGATGAATAAGTTGAAGGAGAAGCTCGCGGATTATTCCGAGCCGGCGCCTGCTTCCGGTTGGGAACAACTGGAGAAAGAACTTGTGCCTCCTGTGGAGAAGAAAATATATCCTTATCGAAAATGGATGATGGCTGCTGCAGCTATTATAATATTAGCTGTCGTTTCGTCAGTAAGTCTGTATTTTCTAGGGACACCCGCTGCGGATGAAATACGCCATATACAAACTCCGGCATTGGCTTCTACGCCCGATGCATTGCCGGGTGTGCAACAACCGGATATGCAGGGAACTGCTGTGGAACCTGTCTTACGACCGGTAACTCGCGAAGATCGTTTGGCGAAAGTCGACAGGAATCATACGGAGCAGAAAACAGGTGTAGATCCATTAGGAATCGGTAATGAAAATGGACCTTCAACAGGAAATGGAGAGGACTCTTTGAGTGAGGAAGATAAGAATGTAAAAGGGAAGGGAGAAACTGAAAATGTAAAAGATGAACCGAAGCAGGCAGAAAATACAAATGTCAGTCAGGGACAGTCACAAGATACAGAGCGATCGAATAACAGACCGCGTCGCCCCTCCGGTAAAGACAAACTTCATATTCCGACAGAAAAAAGATCTTCTCAAAAGGGAACATGGTCAATGGGACTTTCGGTAGGAAATTCAGGAGGTGCTTCGACAGAAGTAGGTGCCGGATCTCATGCTTATATGTCACGTGTGAGTATGCTTTCAGTTTCCAACGGTCTGATGGAGACGATTCCTAATGACCAAACATTGGTTTTCGAAGATGGAGTACCTTACCTGCGTCAGGCAAAACAGGTGGTTGACATTAAACATCATCAGCCTATTTCTTTCGGATTGTCCGTTCGTAAAGGTTTAGCTAAAGGATTCTCTCTTGAGACAGGACTGACTTATACGCTGCTTTCTTCGGATGCAAAACTGGCAGGTGAAGAACAACAGATAGAGCAGAAACTGCATTATATCGGTATTCCGTTGCGTGCCAACTGGAACTTCCTGGATAAGAAACTCGTCACTCTTTATGTTTCCGGTGGAGGTATGGTTGAGAAATGTGTTTATGGAAAGCTAGGATCTGAAAAAGAAACAGTGAAGCCTTTGCAGTTCTCGGTATCCGGTGGTGTAGGTGCGCAGATCAATGCAACGAAACGTTTGGGTATTTACGTGGAACCGGGTGTTGCTTATTATTTCAATGATGGCTCCGATATACAGACTATACGTAAAGAGAATCCGTTTAACTTCAACATACAAGCAGGTGTTCGTCTGACTTATTAGTACGAACTACCTCACTAAATATAGTAACGCCATCCGGTTCGGATACCGTCACTATCCTGATTGGATAGCGTCATTATCCTGACCGGATGGCGTTACTATTTGCTATTTACTATCTTTTTCTTCAGAAAAGTCGGATAATTGAGAAAATATTAATAATATTGTCACCTGTTTATGACCTATGGCTGCATACCTTTGTTGCAAAATTCTAAGATATGGTAGATTCTACAGATGAAAAACATTTATTAATCGACTTAAAAGGCGGTTCCTTTCAGGCATTCGAAAGATTGTATAATATGTATAGTGGCAAACTGTACAATTTCATTATGCGACTCTCTTCCGGCAATCAATATATGGCCGAAGAAGTGGTGCAAGCCACTTTTATTCGTATATGGGAAGTGCATGAAAAAGTAGACCCGGCTTCCTCGTTTATCTCTTTTCTCTGTACGATTGCCAAAAACTTATTGATGAATATGTATCAGCGTCAGACCGTAGAGTATGTTTACAATGAATATCTCATGAAAAGTAGCGTAGACCGTGATTCACAGACAGAAGAGAATATTGATCTGCGCTTTTTGAATGAGTATATCGATTCTCTTGCCGAAGAACTGCCTGCGCAACGGAAGAAAATATTCATTTTGAGCAAAAGGCAGAATTACACAAATAAAGAAATAGCCGAAATCATGGGAATTTCCGAAAGTACGGTTGCTACCCAATTATCTTTGGCTGTGAAATTTATGCGTGAACAGTTGATGAAGCATTATGATAAGGTAATTACCCTTTTGTTGGCCTTTTTTGTTAATGAAATGTAATAGTAATACTTGTTTTTGGATGGGAAGTAGGATGAAAATGTATACTTGTAAATAAGTGGAAAGATGGATAAGACACATTATAAAGAGCTAATTGAAAAATATTTCGAAGAAACGATCACGGATGTCGAGATAAAAGAACTGTCAGACTGGATAAAGAATGACCGTCAGTTGCATGACTGGTGGGAACAAGAGTTTGAGAGATCGGATTCCTCCATGAACCCAGTGTTGCGTGATAAACTTTTTGCCCGGATCAAAGAAGAGACTTTGGGCAAGGAAGTGCGCCCCCTCCGTATCATCCCTTGGAAATGGGTTGCTGCCATTTTATTACCTGTCTGTGTCGCTTTCTTCACTTACTATCTTTTAGATTCTTCTCCAACGGCAGAAACACCCTTTATTGTGAAAGCGGGCAAAGGAGATAAAGCAACCATTGAATTGCCGGACGGAACAAATGTTGTTCTCAATTCAGCTTCCCAATTAAGTTACCTGAATAACTTCGGAGAAAATGTGCGTCGTGTGCAACTGAATGGTGAAGCCTATTTTAAAGTAGCCCATGATGAGAAACACGCCTTCATTGTGCAAATCGGTGATTTGGAAGTGAAAGTGCTCGGTACTTCTTTTAATGTATCTGCCTATGAAGATGCCAAAGACGTGACAGTCGTTCTTTTGGAAGGAAAAGTAGGGGTCTATGCGCAGAAAATATCGCATATCATGAAGCCCGGCGACAAAATAGAATATAATAAAGCCACTCATAAGATAACAGCCACTCAAGTGCATCCGACTGACTATATTGAGTGGACGAAAGGAAATATGTACTTTGAGAAAGAATCTTTGGAAAATATCATGAAAACTCTTTCACGTATTTATGACGTAGAGATTCGTTTCGACTCCAATAAACTACCTAATGAATATTTCACCGGAACCATTCCGGGAGGCGGCATACAGAATGCGCTGAATATTCTGATGCTAACTTCACCTTTCTATTATGAAATGGACGGTTCGGTGATAGTTTTGAAAGAGAAATAAGTGGAACTTTCATAAAGTATCTTTGTTTATTCATCGAATAACGTCTATATTTGTGGTACACTAATTTGAAGATGCAATGAATACATTAGAGCGCAAATTACCGATAGGGATACAGACATTTGAAAAGATGCGTGCGGAGGGGTGTTTGTATGTGGATAAAACGGCCATTATATATCAGATAGCAGCTACTAAAGTGCCTTATTTTCTTAGTCGTCCCCGTCGTTTTGGCAAAAGTCTGCTAATTTCTACTTTTGAAGCCTACTTTCAGGGTCGTAAAGACCTTTTTGAGGGTTTGGCAATTGAAAAGTTAGAGACAAAGTGGGAGCAATATCCGGTTTTGCATCTTGACTTGAATGCGAAGAAATATGAGACGGCAGCAGATTTGGTCGCCATGCTAAACCAGTATTTGGAGAAATGGGAAGCCGTCTATGGTGATGAGAAGAAAGACCGTAGTCCTGAAGAACGTTTTAGTTATATCATCGAGCAAGCCTATTTGAAAACAGGAAAAGGAGTTGTGGTATTAGTAGATGAGTATGATAAGCCTTTGCTGCAAGCCCTTTTAGATGAAAATCTGTTGGATGAATACCGTCGTATTCTGAAGGCTTTTTATGGAGTACTAAAAAGTTCCGACCGCTATCTTCGGTTTATATTTTTGACAGGAGTCACAAAATTTGCCCAAGTAAGTGTGTTCAGTGATTTGAATCAGCTGAATGATATAAGTATGAAAATTCCTTATGCCAATATTTGTGGTATTACTAAAAAGGAGTTAGTATCCACATTTACTCCCGAGTTGGAGCGGTTGGCAGAAGTGCAGGAGATGTCTTTTGAAGATACTGTCGATAAAATGACGGCGATGTACGATGGCTATCACTTTACATACAGCGAAGAAGGATTATTTAATCCTTTCAGTGTCCTCAATGTCTTTGATGGATTAATGTTTGATAATTACTGGTTCCAGACTGGTACTCCTACCTATCTTGTAGACTTGTTGAAACAAAGTGATTATGACTTACGTTTACTCATAGATGGCTTGGAAGTCGGCAGTTCCGGCTTTGCCGAATACCGTGCAGAGACAAAGAATCCCCTTCCGATGATCTACCAAAGTGGTTATTTGACAATTAAAAACTTTGATAAATCATTGAACCTATATACGCTAGGTTTTCCGAATGATGAGGTAAAATATGGCTTTCTTAAATTCCTGATCCCTTATTATACACCCATCTCTTCTGATGAAACGGATTTTAATGCAGTTAAGTTTGTCCGTGAACTTCAGTCGGGCGACGTTCATTCCTTTATGGAACGTATGAAATCATTCTTTGCCGATATACCCTACGAATTGAACACAAAGACCGAACGTCATTATCAGGTTATTTTTTATCTTGTCTTTAAGTTGATGGGGCAATATGTAGACGCAGAAGTCCGCAGTGCAAAAGGGCGTGCCGATGCCGTGGTGAAAACAAAAGACCGCATTTATGTATTTGAGTTTAAACTGGAAGGAACAGTAGACGAAGCTCTGAAACAGATAGATGAAAAAGGATATCTGTTACCTTATCGAACAGACGGGCGTGAGCTGGTTAAAGTCGGTGTCTCCTTTAATGCTGAAGAACGTAATATTGGTGAATACAAAGTAGTATAATTACTTATTGAGTAAAATATAGAATAGAGCCATTCCGAAGCCCACTACTTAGGAATGGCTTTTTTGTTCTCTGAATTGAATAAGTTAACGAGAGTTAAAGTCTGATAGGCGATTGGACGAGTGAGTATGGCAGTCTGTATACCTATCAAACAACTTAAAAGTTTTAATATATGAAACACAAAACAACCTTTGAAAAACTCCTTGGAACAAATGCAGGGAGAAGTAAAAACTGGAAAACACTGCGGGCTATTTGTCTGCTATTGTTTTTATGCGTCTCTTTTACTGCTTATTCTCAAATAACGGTGAGCGTGAAAGACCTCTCTTTGAGAGCCTCTTTAAAGAAAATCGAACAAGTAAGCAATTACAAATTCTTCTACAATGAGAACCTTCCTGAATTGGATCAGAAAGTTTCGTTAGGTGTGCAGAATGCAACTATTGAACAGCTTATGAGCAAAATTCTAGCAGGAATGGACCTGACTTACAAGAAAGAACAAGAAAATGTAATTGTTTTGATTCGTAAACTTCAGAAGAATCAAACTACTAGAAAAGTAATGGGAACGATAGCCGATGAAAAAGGCGAACCTATTATTGGGGCTAGCGTCTTGGTGAAAGGCACTACTATGGGGACAATAACAGATTTCGATGGAAAGTACAAACTGGATGATGTTCCAGAGGACGCGGTGATATCTATTTCATATATTGGCTACCAACCGGTAGAACTTAGTGCTTCAAACAGTAAAGATTTAGCTCAAATTACCCTGAAAGAGGACAGTAAAGTGTTGGATGAAGTAGTTGTTACGGCACTTGGTATTTCCCGTAAGGAGAAAAACTTATCTTATGCCACACAGGCTGTTGCCGGAAAAGAACTGGAACAGGTACGTGACTTGAACGTTGTCAATTCTCTTTCCGGTAAAGTAGCAGGTTTGGATATTAGTAAAGTGTCTTCCGGTTTAGGAGGTTCTTCTAAGATTTCATTGCGTGGAAACCGTTCTATAAGTGGTAACAATCAGGCATTGATTGTTGTCGATGGTGTACCTATTGATAATACATCTTCCACTACTCGTTCGCAGGGTTCGGATGGTAAGGCACTAACGGGAGGATTTGATTCAGGAGACGGTATATCTTCTATCAATCCTGCTGATATTGAATCTATTAATGTTTTGAAAGGAGCATCAGCGGCAGCTTTGTATGGTTCACGCGCTAGTAATGGTGTAATTATTATAACTACCAAGAAAGGAACTGCGGGACAAGGATTAGGTGTCACCTATTCATCTTCTTTCTCAATAGATTCTCCTAATATAATGTTAGACCTGCAAGATGAATATGCACAAGGTTCGGGAGGACAATATAATAAAAACACTTTATATAATTTTGGTCCTAAGATGGAAGGTCAGATGGTAGAACATTGGTCTAACAATCCTAATTATGCCGGAGATAAAGAATACGCCTTAACTCCTCAACCCAACAATGTAAGAGATTTCTTTAATACAGGTATCAACTGGTCTAATTCAGTTGGGGTGTCCACCGGGACGGAAAAGACACAAGCCCGTTTCTCCCTGAACCATGATTATGCAACGGGAATTGTACCTCAAAACCGTTTGAATCGTGCTTCCGCTTCTTTACGTTTGAATTCGAAACTAAGTAAGAATATAGAAGTCGATGCAAAAATAAACTATATGAACCAAAAGGTAAAAGGTAAACCTTGGACAGGAGAGAATATTTTTAACCCTGTACGCCAGATTTATACCATGCCGAGAAATATCGTGTTGGATGATGCTAAAACATACGAATATGTAAGCACAGGAGGCACGATAAAGACATTGCAACATCATTGGTTGCCGGGTGGCGCAGACCTTTCCCAGAATCCATATTGGGTTGTTAACCGCAATGTACGGTCAGACGAGCGTAATAAAATATTGGCAATGGGTTCTGTAAAGTGGACTATACTCGAAGGATTGAGCTTAATGATACGTTCCAGTGTAGATTATTATCACGATTCTGGTGAATTCAAATTATATAATGATACCTATCAGAGAGCACCGAACGGCGATTATATATTAGATTCCTATGACTCTTTTGAATGGAACAATGACTTCTTGTTGACTTATGCCAAAACCTTGAGTGAGGATTGGACTTTTGACGTAAACTTTGGTGGAAGCACCTTCTATCAAAATCGAAAAGGAAGCAGCTATTCAAACACAGAGTTACTGGCGGAAAACTTATTCTCACAATCCAACGCAAAGAATTTGGTGGGAGACAATTCTTTATTCCGTCGTAAACTAAACTCATTTTATGGTTTTGCACAAGTAACTTATAAAGGATTCCTTACCTTGGATGTGACAGGTCGTAATGACTGGTCATCCACTCTGCCAAAGTCGAGTTTCTCTTATTTCTATCCATCGGTAGGATTGTCGGCTGTATTGAGTGATATAATCAAGATGCCCGAATGGTTCAACTTTGCTAAGGTGAGAGCTTCTTATGCACAAGTGGGTAATGATACAGACCCTTTTATTATCAATCAGACCTATTCGTATATTGCAGGAGGAAATAATGGATATGTGTACAAGTCAAGTAAATTGCCGGCAGTAGACTTGAAACCGGAAAAGACCGGTTCGTTTGAAATGGGTGTTGACGTACGTTTCTTTGGTGACCGTTTGGGACTGGACTTTTCTTATTATAACTCAAACACTACTAACCAGCTGATTTCTATACCTATGCCTTTGGCTTCCGGTTATCAGAACCGCTTTATAAATGCAGGTAAGGTACAGAATAAAGGCATTGAAATTAAACTATACGGTACTCCGATAGAAACAAAAGCTTTTTCCTGGACTACTCAATTCAACTTTAGCAAGAATACTAATACGATAAAAGAACTGACCGAAGATGTGAAAACAATTACTTTGGGATCTGAAGATTTCATAGCGAATGTTGTTGCTGAAGAAGGAGGATCCTTTGGTGATATTTACGTACGTGGATTTCAGCGTAATGATGCCGGTGAGATACTGGTGGGAACAAACGGATTGCCAAAATTGACCTCTAAGAAAACAGTGAAAGTAGGCAATGCAAATCCTGACTGGACAGGTGGCTGGTCAAATACATTCAGATATAAGAACTTATCATTGAATGTTTTGATTGATACCAAACAGGGAGGTAAAATTGTATCTTTCACAGACGCAGTGTTGAGTGGGTATGGTTCTACTGCCCGTACTTTGGCCGGGCGTGAGGGCGGTATTGTATTCCCCGGAGTGTTGGATAGTGGAGAGAAGAATACGAAAGAAATTAATGCGGAAACTTTGTGGACCACTTTAGGAGGTCGTAACAATCCGGTGGGCGAAGTGTTTGTGTACGATGCGTCCTTCATTCGCCTGAAAGAAATTTCACTTTCCTATTCTTTCCCGAAATCTGTATTAGGCAAATTGCCTTTCACAGGATTATCTTTAGGAATTTATGGTAAGAATCTTTGTTACCTACAAAATAAAGCCGGAATATTTGACCCCGAAATGACGGTAGGTACAGGAAATAATCAAGCGTTGGAAGCTTTTGCCTTGCCTTCCACCCGCTCATTTGGTATTAATCTGAACGTATCCTTTTAATGAATAAACTTTAGAATTATGAAGAAAATAAACTATCTATATCTATTGTTACTGACTGTGGTAACAACTTTATGGGGATGCTCCGATTTCGAAGATTTGAATAAAGATGATACAAAACTTCCGGAGCTTGGAATGTCGCACGTTGGTGCAGCTTTTGCATACTCACAATATTGGGGAATGTATGCCGACCGTTATGAGTTTGAGCTGGTAAGTTCGGTCATGTCCAACTTGTATGTTCAATATTTCACGAATGTAACCCCGTCTTTCCAGTCGGATAGATTTGCCGCTCCCGATAAATTTTCAAGAAGAGCATGGGCTACATACTATCTGAAAGCGCTTCCGCAATTGGAAACCGTACTTGAAATGACCGAAAACACATTACCTGTGGCACATGCGGTTGCTTTAGTTTGGAAAGTGCAAATATCTCATCGCGTAGCCGATTTATATGGGCCAATGCCTTATTCTGATGCAAATAATGCCCAGGTAAGCGTGAAATATGATTCACAGGAGGAAGTTTATAAACAGATGTTTGTGGATTTGAATACGGCTATTACGGTATTGGCTCAAAACAGAACTGCGAATGCATTTGGTACAGACGACCAAATATATAGTGGAAGTGTAGAAAAATGGTATCGATTCGCTAACTCTTTGAAATTGCGTTTAGCTATGAGAATTTCGGATGTAAACTTTGCTGATGCTACAAAATATGCAGAAGAGGCGGTCGCAGCCGGAGTTATGGAAACTGCCGGTGATGATGCTTTCCTTATTGCTACTTCCTCATCAACCACTCCTTATGGTTGGCTTTCTGCTTGGGGAGAAACTTATATGAGTGAGGCGATGCAAAGTGTGTTGGTAGGTTACGAAGACCCTCGTTTACCCATATTTTTCAATAAGCCGGTTGATGAGTCATATAATAGTAATTATAGAGGTGCACGCAATGGTATGAATTCTATTGAAATGGGACTTGCAGAACATGCAAAAAATACATCATCCTTGTTGGGTTCGCGTTTTTCTGATTCCGATTCTAAAAATACGGAGCCGCTAATGGTTATGAATGCGGCTGAAAGTTATTTCTTGAGAGCGGAAGGAGTGATTAAAGGATGGAATATGGGTGGAACTGTTGAAGCATTATATAAGAAAGGCATTGAATGTGCCATGAAAACATGGGGAATCTCTGATGCGGCTATTACGGCTTACATAACTTCCGATAAATTGCCGATGGCTCCGGGGGGCTATTTTAATACTCCGGCAATGAATCAGTTCCCCGTTAAATTATCTGCCGACGAGTCCGAACAGTTGGAACAGATTGCGTTACAAAAATGGTTGGCTCTGTTCCCTTACAATTCGTTAGAGATGTATGCTGATATACGCCGTACCGGTCGTCCGCATCTTTACGACCGCATACATACAGATGATGAAACAGTAGGAGTGAATCAACTTCCGGCTCGTTATTTATATCCGGAGGATGAAATCACTAAAAATAAATCAGAATATCAGAATGGATTGAAATTACTTGGTGGTGAAGATAAGATAACTACACGTGTTTGGTGGGATATAAAATAAGAAATAAACATTATGAATACTAAATATTTTACAATTATAGCATTTATGCTTTTTGTGAGTGGAGTTTTCTCCACTCATGCTCAAAATCGGTTGGATTTTCTTTTGAATACTTTGAAAGATGGCGGTAAATCTGACTATGTGATGATTTTTGCTCATCGTGGTGACTGGCGGAATGCTCCGGAGAATTCACTTCAAGCGTATAAGAGCTGTATTGATGCCGGATTTGATGGCATTGAGATTGATGTGCAAATGACAAAAGACAGTGTCATAGTCATGATGCACGACCAGACGATAGACCGTACAACAACGGGAACAGGTAAAGTGTCTGATTATACTTGGACGGAATTGAAAGATTTAAAACTAAAAAGTCCTATCGGGGTGATTACCCGCCAAAGAATACCTACTTTTGAAGAAGTGTTGGAATTAGCTAAAGGTAAAATTTTAATTCAAGTAGACAAATGGCAGCCCATCAAAGAAAAAGTGATAGAGGTTGCGAAAAAACAGGGATGCCTGGAACAAATAATTTTGCGTGGAACGACAGATAGCAAGCATGTAGCCCAAACTTATGGTAAACTGTTGGACGGAGTAAATTATATTCCAGTATTAGTTTGCAAGGGAGAAGGTGATGATGAGAAACTGGATGATTTTATGGATAATATTGAGACATCTGTTATTAGTCTTTCTTTCACAAGAGATGATTTTCCTGTGATAGACCGGGCTAAAGAAATAAAAGATAGAGGATTTCGCATTTGGTACAATTCATTGTGGGCGGACTTTAATGGTGGACATGATGATGAAATGGCGATGGACGATCCGGAGAACAGTTATGGCTGGTTACTGAAAAAAGGAGCCAATATAATATTCAGTGACCATCCGTTCCTGTTGGATGCATACCTGAAGAAAATAGGAAGAAGATAAACTAACACATAAACGAGATGAAAAAACTTATATTAATCGTAGTTGCTGTATTGGCAGCAGTTCAACTCTATTCGCAGGATAGAGTAAGTTTGATACGCGAGAAGCTACTGAATCGTGACCAGAGCACAGTTATAGTTGCCTCTCATCGTGGAGACTGGCGTAATTATCCCGAGAATTCATTGGAGGCGATAGATAATGCTATAAAAATGGGAGTAGATATTGTCGAATTGGATGTGCAGCGTACTAAAGACGGACAGTTGATACTAATGCATGACCCCACATTAGACCGTACATCTACGGGAAAAGGGAAAATAGCAGAAGTTACATTGGATTCTATACACAAACTGAAACTGAAGAACGGTTGTGCTATTCGTACCATTCATAATGTACCGACACTTGAAGAAGCTCTACTGCATGCTAAGGGTAAAATCATGTTGAATTTAGATAAAGCCGACCGTTACTTTGAACAAGTATATGCATTGATGAGAAAGACGGGAACAACTAAACAAATCATTATGAAAGGAAACAAATCCGCCGAAGAAGTAAAAAAGCAGTTTGGTGATTATCTGAATGATGTTATCTATATGCCTATTGTCAATTTGGATACTCATGGTGCAGAACAGCAGATTGAAACTTTTATTAAAGATATGCAACCGGTCGCTTTTGAATTGCTTTTTGTTAATGATTCAAATCCGCTTCCAGTCAAATTGAAATCGTCTCTTGACGGCCGGGCATTAATTTGGTACAACACACTTTGGGATACAATGGCTGGCGGGCATGATGATGATATGTCCTTAAAGAATCCAGATGACGGCTATGGATATCTTATCGATGCACTTGGGGCAAGAATCATACAAACCGACCGCCCTCAATATCTGCTTGACTATTTGAGAAGCAGGAAACTACACGACTAATAGTAAGTTTGCATTTTATTTTTTATATAGGCTTATTCCGGACTTTATAGTTCGGAAAAGCCTGTTTTATACTTAAAAAATAACGATACATGAAAGAAAATTTGATATTGTCAGGAGTAGTTTTGATTTCAACAGTGCTGGTATCCTGCCAATCACAGCACAAGGAGAAAGTTCGTCCGAATGTTATTTTCATCTTAGCGGACGACTTGGGATGGACGGATTTGTCATGTTATGGCAGTCGTTTTTATGAGACCCCCAATTTAGACCAACTGGCTAAAGAAGGTGTCCGTTTTACGAACGCTTACGCTGCTTGTCCGGTAAGCTCGCCTACACGTGCATCTTTTCAAACGGGAAAATATCCGGCACGTCTGCATTTGACTGATTATATTCCCGGCGGCTATTCCATTCCTTCAAGAAAAAACAGATTGAAGAATATTGTCCGGTACTCCCAGTCGATTTTGTGCAAAATATGCCTTTGGAAGAATTGACTATTGGTGAAGCATTGAAGCAAGAAGGCTATCAGACAGCCCATATTGGTAAATGGAACTGTTCGGTAGACTCATTGACCTATCCCCAATATCAGGGATATGATATAAATATAGCCGGTTGCAATAAAGGTGGTCCGGGTAAAGGAGGATATTTTTCACCCTATCACAACCCTTATTTGAAAGACGGGCCGGAGGGAGAGTATCTCACAGACCGGTTGGGTGATGAATGTATCCGTATCATACGTCAATTCAAAGATGCTCCTTTCTTTATCAATCTGCCTTTTTATCAGGTGCACACTCCATTGTTGGCGAAACCGGATAAAGTGAAATATTTTGAAGAAAAGGCTTTACGGATGAATTTGGACACTTGCTGTACTTTTGATGAGGATCCGGAATGGAAGTCTATGCAACCTTATCAAGATGCTTCTCATCATGAAAGGCTTGTACATAGCAATGCCGTATATGCTGCTATGCTCGCCAGTATGGACGAGAATATTGGGCGAATAATAAATGAGTTGAAGCGCCTGAAACTCTATGATAATACTATTTTGATTTTTACTTCGGACAATGGAGGTCTTGCTACTTCTGAAGGCTCGCCAACTTCCAACCGTCCATTGCGGGGTGGAAAAGGATTTACTTATGAAGGTGGTATTCGTGAACCTCTGATAATACGTATGCCGGGAGTTACGATTCCTGCTACTATTTGCGATGAAGTAATAACTTCTACCGATTATTATCCTACAATTTTAGAAATGACAAATAGCAAAATGCAGCCACAACAACATTTGGATGGTATATCTTTCCTAGCTTTTTTGCAGGGTAAAAAAGAACATTTGGATAGGGATGCTGTCTATTGGCATTTTCCTCATTATTCCAATCAGGGTGGCAGACCTTCGGGGGCCATTCGTTGGAATAATTATAAATTGATTGAATTTTATGATACTGGTACAGTTGAGTTGTATGATTTGTCTAAAGACATATCCGAACACAATAACCTTGTAGAGCATAATAAAGAGTTAACTGACGAACTTTTAAATAAACTGCATCATTGGCGTATTGAAGTTAATGCAACAATGCCGGCTAAGAACCCTTTGTGCACGACTTGTAAACAATAATAGAATAGTATTTATGATAAAGAAGCTGCTGAATTTCTACAAAATTTCTTCTCCGCTAGCTAGTGGAGAGGTTGATTCCGAACGTTCTTCCCGCTTTAAGCGCATCCGTTTGGCTACATTTTTGTCGGCTACCACCGGATATGGCATTTACTATGTTTGTCGTCTTAGTATGAACGTAGTGCGCAAGCCGATTGTAGAGGAAGGAGTCTTTTCCGAGACTCAATTAGGAATCATCGGTTCTTGTCTGTTTTTTGTGTATGCAGTGGGTAAGTTGACGAATGGTTTTCTTGCCGACCGTAGCAATGTACGGCGTTTTATGTCTACCGGGTTATTGTGTTCCGCTTTGATAAATTTATGTTTAGGTTTCACTAGCTCCTTTTATGCTTTTGTCTTACTTTGGGGATTGAATGGTTGGTTTCAGTCAATGGGAGCGGCATCCGGAGTGGTTTCGCTCACTCGGTGGTACAGTAGTAAAGAACGGGGAACTTTTTACGGCTTTTGGTCTGCTAGTCATAATTTGGGTGAAGCATTAACCTTTATTTCCATAGCCTTATTAGTCAGTTGGATGGGATGGAGGTACGGGATGATTGGAGCTGGCATTATTGGGATATTAGGCTTCTTTATGATACTTGTCTTTATGCGTGATACGCCGCAGAGTCAGGGATTCTTGTTGAACAAAAATTCTTCATCTGTGGATTCCCATTCTTTGTCTGGTAAACAAACGGAAGATTTCAACAAAGCACAAAAGGCTGTCTTGAAGAATCCTGCAATTTGGATTTTGGCTCTGTCCAGTGCATTTATGTATATTAGCCGCTATGCGGTAAATAGTTGGGGTGTTTTCTATCTGGAAGCTCAAAAGGGATATTCTACGTTGGATGCCAGTTTTATAATATCAATCAGTTCTATCTGTGGAATCATTGGCACGGTATTTTCCGGTATCATTTCCGATAAAATGTTTTCCGGCAGTCGTAATATTCCAGCTTTAGTATTTGGGTTGATGAATGTAATAGCACTTTGTTTGTTTCTCTTAGTTCCGGGAGCTCATTTTTGGATAGACGTGTTGGCAATGGTACTTTTCGGTTTAGGTATCGGAGTACTAATCTGTTTTCTGGGTGGTTTGATGGCAGTGGATATTGCTCCCCGTAATGCTTCGGGTGCTGCATTGGGAGTAGTTGGTATTGCCAGCTACATCGGAGCCGGATTGCAGGACGTGATGAGCGGTATTCTGATAGAAGGGCAAAAAACAGTTCAGAATGGAGTAGATGTTTATGACTTTACTTATATCAATTGGTTTTGGATTGGTGCTGCTTTGCTTTCGGTGCTGTTTGCTTTGCTGGTGTGGAATGCAAAATCAAAAGAAGTAGATTAAAGTGAGTACATTAGGTTAGAATATAAGTCTTTGTTTTCGAGGTATTAGACACCATTCCGGGAAGTAAGTAATGATTGCTTATCTTTCCGGAATGGCTTTTTTATAATCAATTAAATAGAAAGTTTTATGGAAAATCCATTGAATGATGAATTATTGTGTTCATTGAAAGATGAACTTCGTGAAGTAACCGCACAAATCAATGTGCATAGTGAAAAATTAATGGATCTGCTTGACCAAAAAAAAGAATCGTCGGCCAACTGACTCGAGAGGTGTCGCATCTCACGCCTGTCATCATCGAGTATCGGGGAAATCCGAAGCAATATGTCTCTGTTGTGCTCGATGCCATCAATCAGGGTAGGTTGACGTATGACGGAATAGCAAATTGCGAACAGACTTTTCGTGCGTTAGCAAGCGTTGTAGATGTGATAAGCCCTAAGAATGGGAAAACGCTTAGTGTAGAGACGCTGGTGTCTTATGAGAAGAAAAAGCGTGCTGGAGAATTTGAGGAAAAATAATATAAAATAAAAAGACGATTGTTGTATAGTTGAACAACGATTCGTATATTGACCTCCAAAGAAAGAAATTGAAAAAGCAAAGATATTAAGAAAGGAGTATTATGGAAGCAAAAACAAATGAGGAATTCTTTAACGTCAGCGCATTAATAGATGAGCGTTTTGGTAAGGAAGGAACTGTTACTCGTGCGGAAGCAGAAGAAAAAGCGTATGCTTTCTACACCGGGCAAATTATCGAAGACGCAAGGAAAAAGGCTAAGATTACTCAAGCAGAATTAGCCCGGCGTATCGGTTCCGACCGTTCTTATATTTCAAGAGTGGAAAGTGGTCAGACAGAACCTAAGGTTTCTACCTTCTATCGCATCATGAATGCGTTAGGTTGTAGGATCGAATTTTCGATGTCTTTATAAGAAGCGATTAAAAAAAACATGGTGGGAAATTTGAAAAAGATAACTGTCTTTTTCAAATTTCCCACCGTTTTTTTGAGGAAGAAAAAGGAAAAGGTGAGGGTAGGTGAGGGTAAATTTCTAACATTCGTATTTTTTTTAGAAGAAAATAGAAGAATAGAAATAAGAAATATAAAAATGAAAAGTTGCAAAAGTAGCCTCACCAACCCTCACCTTTTTGCGTGCGAAGGAGATGAAATCTTATTCATATAGCCTGTTTGATTTCACCTGTTCCCTATCAATAATGAATACAGTGTATCTTCTCCCGTTTTTTCCCTTATGAAATTCGAAGCCGTGTTTGGACATCACTTTTCCTAGTTGGGCTTTGGTTCCGTGAGAATATTGATACCCCGTCCGTTCGCGAATCAATTCCGCAATTTCAGTGACCGTCAGATAATGCACCTTTTCGAAACGTTCCGGTTTGCGGATATGTGTCAACACCAGTTCTTCTTCCGGTGAGTGGAAAATGAAATCCTCGTTGTTCTCTTCAATCCGTGAGTTTTCCGATTGGGTGAACCAATACTGATACCCCGGCTTGTTGAGCAGATACTTGATTTGTGCATACAACTGCGCGTAGTTTATTTTGATAAACTCCATCGAGTTGACATGAAAGCAGAGAAAACGGCGGTTACCTGTGGTGTCGTGAAGCACTTCCTGGTAATTGCATGTGCCGGCAAAAGAAGCCGTATGAGGAAAGTTTTGCGAACGCCGCGCGTATGGCAGGCGGATGCTGATTACTTTGCGGGTAACCAAATCCTTGAAGATATTCAGTTCCCGTCCGCTCATCCCTTCAAACTCATCCAGATTGATAAGCATTGCCTGCGCTATTTTGGCTAGATCATCCTTGTTGCTCGGGTTGATAAGACCGGTAGAAAGATAGGCGCGCAATTCGGGCGGCAGCAGGTTGTTGATAAACGTAGTCTTTCCGATGTTCTGTATTTCGCTGCAAAGCAACAAAACAGTGTGGTTCACCACATCGTCTTGTGTGGCGGCAGCGCACATTCCCACCAGATAACGTTCCAGACATTCTACCCAAAATTTCTGGTGACTAGTATGCACGCTGTTGGCAAGGATACCGATATAATCCGTTCCGTCCCATTCAGGCAGCGAGTCTAAATACTCGCGAATAGGATGGTAGGTGATGCTGAAGTCGGAGTAGATCAGATTCTGAATCGTCTTGACGGTGCACGAATAGCCCAGTTCGTTCATCTCCATCCAAATGCTGTTTTCCATCATTTCGTCGAGAATATGGAAAGGTTCCGGTTGCTCCGTGTCCGTTTTCCTTCTGCGATATTCCATGATATGAAGCACTTCGTTGTAGCGTGTATCGTAATTTTCTTTGATATGTTGCTCAATCTGTAACATTCGCTTCTGCGTACTATTCAGCTTGCGGGTGTCGAATTCCTCGTTGTGTCCGTAAGCACTCCCGATTAGTGCGTCCATTTCATCCGCGGGAAGATCGGTGAACTGGCTCTTGATAAAAGCTGCCGCCTCTTCCTGGGGGACGCCGTAGCGATTGTACATACAAGCCAGGCAATGCAGGTAGTTGTTCCGGTTGCCGGTGACGTACTTTTCGGATTTATTGTGATAATAGTTCAGAGTCACCATTAAGGAAGCGTGCGAGGAATGGTAGTTGAGTGCCACTTGTTCGGTGAGGGGATTGTTGTCTGGTGTTGTCGTCTTTTTCTTTTTGCCGGATGCTCTTTTCTTCTTTTGAGACTTGAAGAACATCGGTGGCTGTTCCACGATGACAGCTGTGGCATCGGGATTGAAATAAATATCCGGATCGTAAGAGAACAGGCAAGTGCGGCTGACATCCTGTCCGGAAGTGTCGACCTCAACTCCGCAGAGCTGGGCATAAAAGGAAGCGATTTTGTGATAAGCGGCATGATGGAAATCTTCAATTTCCTGAATCGTTTCGGGCAATGTCCCGTCCGTCCGGCATACACGTACCACGATTTTCAGTCCCATTCCTTTGGGACTGATGAAAGCGATGCGGGTGTGGGCACACTTTTTTGCCAGTGCGAGGATGCGTGCCAATGCTTCCTGTGTCTGATGGTCGATGTCTACCACGATGTATCCCAGATACTTGACGAGAGTTGCGTTTGAACGTCCTCCCCGATAGTTGGCTGAAAAGGTGATTTCCGGTAGTTCTATTTTCTTTTCGTTGGCTGCTTTCTCGCCTTGTTCCGCGAAGATTCGGCGCACGTCCTCCACTGTTTCCCGGTATGTGCCGTTGCTGATGGCCGATACGATTTCTTCTTCTGTCATTTCGGCTATGACGCGGTAAAAGTCTTGAAAGATGGTAAAATGCTCCATGTTGGTTTGTTCTTTTTAATTTGCGGTTGCAAAGAAATTTGTTTGTAAAATAATAGAATGGAACTTTTCGTTTTTTTGATTAAGTTCCTAGGGTTCTCCCAAATAGCGTATGATCGTTGCCACTTGCCGGGGAGAGAGAAGGCGGTTGCGGGCACGATAGCCTTCTTGTTCGAGTTCTTGCAGGAGCGGAAGGTTGTAGACAATCCAACGACGTAGTATTTGTAAGGCTACTTTGAGGCATACGTTGGGGTTGTAAAGATGAGCTAGTTCCGACTTTTTATAAGTGCGGATAAGAAATGGCTGGTCCGGATAATACATGATGAATGATGTTTGGTTTATGCTATAAAGTTACTGAAAATTAATGGCTTATTAAAAGAATAACGTCATTATTATTCATAGAGTATCAGGAAACTTCGTTGGGGAATCCGGAGGATGGAAAATGTGTTATCTTTATGTCGTTAACAAATAAGGAACGCGTTCGAAATGTGTGAAATCTTAAAATTATTTTATTATGGCAATGACAGTAACTTATTCAGTAGTGCCGCGCAAGAATCCTGCCAAAAAGGATGAGTCGGCAAAGTATTACGCGCAGGCACAGGCTTCGGGAGAGTTGGATTTTGAAGAGTTGTGCGAAGGAATCACCAGTCGGTCTACCTGTACGGAGACAGATGTGCGTGCCGCCATTTCGGGTATTCTTTATGAGGCGAAGCGTGCGTTGAAAGCGGGAAGAATAGTCCGGCTGGGTGATTTGGGCAGTTTGCAGATCGGGTTGAACAGTGAAGGAGCTGTGTCGGTCAAGGAGTTTTCAAGTTCGCTGATTACGGCTGCCCATATTATTTTTCGTCCCGGAAAGACGTTGGCGGACATCACGAAGATTCTTAGCTACCAGCAGGTAACGACGCGTGCGGTGGCTCAAACGGGCGGTAGCGGCAATGAAGGAGAAGACGATGACAAAGGTTCCGGTGGTGGTTCAGACGGTGGTGGAAGCGGAGAAGCTCCGGACCCGGCAGCATGATAACTTTAATATTGGATCAAATGAAAGAAATTGTAACTAAGATTTTGGATGTAATCATGTTCCTTGTGCCTTTCTTCGGAAAAAGAAAGCGGAACAGAATTGTGAGAGAGGTGCGCTTCAATGCTACCCATAAGGAAGTGTGTAATGTGAAAACAACGGAAAGGGAGAAGGACGATGAGAAAGATTAGTCTGATTGTGATTCACTGCTCTGCTACCCGTGCTGATCGCGACTTCACGGCGAAGGATGTGGACACTGCCCATCGCTTTCGGGGCTTTTCGTGTTGGGGGTATCATTACTACATTCGCAAGTCGGGACAGATAGAGCCGATGAGGGATGAAGATACGGTGGGTGCTCATGCACGCGGTTTTAATGCGATTAGTTTAGGGGTGTGCTATGAAGGCGGACTGGATGAGGACGGAAAGGCAGCGGATACGCGTACTTCCCGCCAAAAAGAGGCGATGCATCGTCTGGTAAGCGAGTTGTTGCAGCGTTATCCGGATGCAAAGGTGGTCGGTCACCGGGACTTGAGTCCTGATACTAATTATAATGGAATTGTTGACCCTTGGGAGCGGATCAAAGAGTGTCCCTGTTTCGAGGTGATTGAAGAATTTGAGAGTTGAGAATGGAGAGTTGAGAGTTGCCTGCGCACTGTTATACTGCATAGTTAACTCTCAATTCTCAACTTTTTCAACTAATTGACCACCACAGTAGTGAAATACTCTTTAAATACCTCCGCGGCTTTTTCAAGTTGTTCGGGGGTATTTTCTTTTACGTCTTTCAGCTTGTATTCCTGCTCCATCGCTTCATACTTATGTACGCCTAATGTATGATAAGGCAGGATTTCCACTCGTTGCACCATCTTATATTCTCCCAGAGCTTCTCCTAAACGGCGGATGTCTTCCTCGAAATCGCTGTATCCGGGCACTAATACATAACGCAGCCAGAAAGGTTTCTCGTTTTCTTCCAGCCATGCTGCCGTGCGGATGGTTTGCTCGTTACTTCTTCCGGTCAGTGCTTGATGGCGTGCCGGATTGAACTCTTTAATATCCAGCAATACAAGATCCGTCAGTTTGAAAAGTTCTTCAACTTCTTCGTTCCAGATACCGCCGTTGCTGTCTATGCATACATGTATTCCCTTTTCTTTCAGTTCACGCACTAAAGGGACTAGTGCTTTGGCCTGAAACGTAGGTTCTCCTCCGGAGAAAGTGACTCCTCCGCGTTTCCCGAAAAAAGGACGTTGGCTCATAGCCATGCGGACGATTTCTTCCGGTGGGGTAGGTGTGCCTCCTTTTCCGGCTATCGTGTCGGGGTTGGCACAATACAGGCAGCGGAAATTGCATCCTTGAAGAAAAACGACGAGCCGTAAGCCCGGCCCGTCGAATGTTCCCATACTTTCGTATGAATGTACGTTTATCGTCATATTGAGTAGATCTGATTACATACGTTCGTGGAAGCTACGGCTGATAACTTCCAATTGATGTTCGCGGCTCAACTTCACGAAGTTTACGGCATAACCGGAAACACGGATGGTGAGTTGCGGATATTTTTCCGGATGTTCCATGGCATCGTAAAGCATTTCACGGTTCAGTACGTTCACGTTCAGGTGGTGAGCGCCTTTGGTGAAATAGCCATCCATCATTGTCACCAGATTTTCTACGCGATCCTCTTCAGTAGCTCCCAGTGATTTGGGGACGATGGAGAAAGTGTTGCTGATACCGTCCTGTGAGTCGCGGTAACGTAATTTCGCTACGGAACTCAAAGAGGCGATGGCACCGTTCTTGTCACGTCCGTGCATAGGGTTGGCTCCCGGAGCAAAAGCGACACCTTTGGCGCGTCCGTCGGGAGTAGCACCTGTCTTCTTGCCATACATCACGTTGGAAGTGATGGTGAGCAAAGATAAAGTAGGACGGGCATTTTTGTAAACCGGAAGTTTCTTCAATTCTTCGCTGAAGAAATAGACCAGGTCAACACCCAGGTGGTCTACCTTGTCGTTGTCATTACCGAAGCAAGGGAATTCGCCTTGAATATCGAAACCTTCTGTCAGACCTATGTCGTTGCGGCGTGCGGTCACTTTGGCATATTTGATGGCCGACAGTGAATCGAGGGCGATAGAAAGTCCGGCTACACCATAAGCAAGGTTGATGCGTGGGTTGGTATCTACAAGAGCCATTTGGGCTTTTTCGTAGTAATACTTATCATGCATATAATGGATGATGTTCATCGCTTCGTTGTAAACACGGGCGATTTCTGTCAATACCTTCTTGTAGTTGCTCATTACTTCTTCGAAGTTCAGTGTGTCGCTGGTTAGTACGGGGATATTTTTCACCATTACCGTACCGGTGTTTTCGCAACGTCCGCCGTTGATGGCAAGCAACAGGGCTTTTGCCAGGTTGCAACGTGCGCCGAAGAATTGGATTTGTTTTCCGATTTCCTGATAAGATACGCAGCATGCGATTCCGTAATCGTCAGACTGGCGCACTTCACGCATCAGGTCGTCGTTTTCATATTGGATGGAAGAAGTGTCGATAGATACTTTTGCGCAGAATTCTTTGAATCCTTCCGGCAGTTCCGGGCTCCACAATACAGTCAGGTTCGGTTCCGGTGAAGGGCCGAGGTTGTAGAGTGTTTGCAGAAAGCGGAAAGAAGTCTTTGTCACCTTGGTACGTCCGTCGTTGAGGCGTCCGCCCAGGGATTCGGTTACCCATGTCGGGTCGCCGGCAAAGATGTCGTTGTAAGATTGCATACGCAGGTGACGCACCATACGCAGTTTGATGACAAACTGGTCGATCAGCTCCTGTGCGAAAGATTCTGTGATGGTTCCTTTGCTCAATTCATATTCCATATAAATGTCGAGGAACGAAGAGACGTTACCCAGTGACATGGCGGCACCGTCTTGTTCTTTTACGGCAGCAAGGTAAGCCATGTATACCCATTGTACTGCTTCTTGTGCGGTGTAGGCAGGACGGCTCAAGTCGAGTCCGTAGTATTCGCCCATTACCTTCATGTCTTTTAATGCCTTGATTTGCTCTGCCACTTCTTCGCGCAGGCGGATGCGGGCTTCGGTCATCGGACCGGTAAGGTTACGCAAATCTTCTTTTTTTGCCTCAATCAATCGGTCGATACCATAGAGAGCCATACGGCGGTAGTCGCCGATGATACGTCCGCGGGCATAGTTGTCAGGAAGTCCGGTGAGGAATCCCAGAGAGCGGAACGAACGGATTTCTTCGGTATATACGTCAAATACTCCGTCATTGTGCGTCTTGCGGTAGTGAGTGAATATATCTTTTACACGGTCGTCCACTTCCACGCCGTTTTCATGGCAGGCTTTGCTCACCACGTTGATACCTCCGAAAGGTTTGATTGCACGTTTCAGAAGTTCGTCTGTTTGCAGACCGACGATCAGTTCGTTTTCTTTGTCGATATATCCGGCTTTATGAGAAGTGATGGTTGAGACGGTGACATTATCCAGTGAGCGTACTCCGTTATTGGCTCTTTCTTCTGCCAGTGCTTCGAGGCAGCGGTTCCATACAGCTTTTGTGCGTTCGGTAGGTCCTTCGAGGAAAGAAGCATCTCCATAATACGGAGTGATGTTGTGACTAACGAAATCTCTTACGTTGATTTCTGTGCTCCAAAGACCGTCTTTAAAGATCTTATTTAATTCCATAAATGATAAAATTAGAGGTTGTAGTTATCCTTTTCTTTAGAGCGCACAAAGTTACAACGTTTTTTCATATAATCAGCATAAATATGCTCTATTTTATGCTTTTCAACATAAAATACCTAGATATTGCTATTCTTTGGAAATGATGTTCGTGATTTTTTTTTGTGAAAACTCTTGCAAGTTTAAAATATCTTCGTACCTTTGCACCGCTTTTAACGAAAAGCACTTCTGATAAAGGAGTTTTGGAGAGGTGGCAGAGTGGTCGATTGCGGCGGTCTTGAAAACCGTTGTACTGCGACTAAATCGTTACCTATTCCCTACCGGACAAAAACGGTAACGATTTGTCCCGAAATGACCGCAGAAAGTCCGAATTTGTCCACCGTCTATCTATCTCATATTTAATAAGTTATTAGTAGTTTTGCAACTTAAAAATGTGAGGTTATGAAGAGTACATTTAAAGTCCTTTTCTATTTAAAGAAAGGTTCTGAAAAGAAGAACGGTGAGGTTATGATTATGGCAAGAATTACCATTGACGGTAAGTTGTGCCAATTCAGTACAAAACAAAGCATCCTGCCCGAAAACTGGAATATAGTAGCAGGTAAAGCCAAAGGTAAGGATGCAGGCAGAATAAATGCCTTATTGGAGGATATAAAAGCATCCTTGAATAATATCTACCACGAACAGCAACGGCGTGATAACTATGTGACAGCCGAAAAGGTGAAGAATGAATTTTTGGGACACAGTGAAAAACACGAAACCATTTTAGACCTTTTCAAAAAGCACAATGACGATGTGAAACAGTTGGTCGGCATATCCAAGACGATTGCCACCTATCGTAAATACGAAGTGACCCGCCGCCACCTTGCCGAGTTTATCCAAAGCAAATACAATATATCGGATATTGCCATCAATGAAATCACTCCGATGTTTATAACAGACTTCGAGTTGTATTTGCGTACTACCTGCAAATGCAGTTATAATACAACTGCCAAGTTTATGCAGTTCTTCAAACGCATTATCCTGATAGCCCGTAATAACGGCATCTTGATTGGCGACCCGTTCGCCAATTATAAAATCCGTTTGGAGAAAGTGGATAGAGGGTATTTGACAGAGGACGAAATAAAAATCATCCTTAAAAAGAAGATGGTTTCCGAACGGTTGGAAAACGTCAGGGACTTGTTTGTCTTTTCCTGTTTCACAGGTTTGGCTTATATTGATGTCGCCAACCTTACCCAAGAGAATGTTCGCAAATCCTTTGACGGTAAGTTATGGATAATCACCAAACGCCAAAAGACCAATACGGACGTAAATGTTCCCTTGCTGGATATTCCCAAAATGATATTGAAGAAGTATAAGGGCAAGCTGCCGAACGGTAAGATACTTCCGGTAATCAGTAATCAAAAACTTAACGCCTACTTGAAAGAAATAGCGGACGTTTGCGGGATTAAAAAGAACTTGACATTTCACCTTGCCCGCCATACATTTGCGACCACAACCACGCTTGCAAAGGGCGTTCCCATCGAAACGGTCAGCAAAATGCTGGGACACACCAATATAGAAACCACGCAAATTTACGCCCGCATTACCAATAATAAGATAGGTAACGATATGCAGGGACTTGATAAGAAATTTGTCGGTATCGAGAAGATTTATAAAGAAGCCCTGTAACCATTCAAACAAGGAACTTGCCGTTAAAACGGCAGGTTCTCTACCTTATTATTACTCACTTTAAAACAAATAAGCACATGAAAAGACAGTATCATAAAGAGTATCTGACCCGTGAAGAACTAACCGCCTTTTTAAAGGCTAAACTTTCTTCCGAACGTCTTGAAAAAGTCCGTGATGTTTTTGTATTCTCCTGCTTCACCGGGCTGGTTTATGAAGATTTAAAAAAGCTACGTGCAGAGCAACTTATGACGTTACCCAGTGGTAGCCACTATTTGCGAATATATGTTCCTATGACCCGTTTTCCCCGTACTATTCCCCTGTTGGATATTCCTTACAATACAAAGCATATCATTCGCTAATATTTGTGCTGCTTTGTGGTCGTAACAAGTGGAAAATTCCGGGTCACGGTCATAAGGTACACAATTCGGACACAGCTTAAAATCAATATGCCCCCGTACAAAATAATGACTATCTAAGTGGGTCGCTTTAGAACGGTAATATTGGTAAAAATCCAAATTACTTTCAAAATAGGAAGTCAATTCATCCAATCTGTCGTTATAATACTTTTTTAAGACTTCAATGCTTCCATGCGGTTTTCGCATTTCGGTATTGTAAATCTCTGTAAAGTATAATAATCTACTCAATACTTCCGGTTTGATGTGTTTGAAGAAATAAATTTCTTCTTCCTTGTTACTGAAAGGATGATTGACAATATAAGTTCTCATATCTTCGAGTGACCGTTGCAGAAACTCTACGACATCGAGAACTACCTCTATTGAAATATTCCAGTTATCAACATCTATTTTTTCATAGATAGTACAGTCTATGTTTTTTATAAATTCTTCAAAATTAATTTCATTGTTCATGTTATTACGGTTGTCTTAATGCCGAAAAATGTATCTTTATTCTGACTTTTGTAAAAGGCAGAATGCCGGAAACGTTAGGAACAAACATTTCCAGCACCAAGCCTTTTTACGATAAAGTTAGATTAGGACTTTTGCCCTATTGTTATTTTGTAGCCGGAAACCAGCTTCGTGTGTTATTGGCAATCCTTACTAACATCAACATCACCGGAACTTCGACCAGCACGCCCACCACCGTAGCCAATGCAGCCCCGGATTGTAAACCAAAAAGAGAAATAGCCACAGCAACCGCCAATTCAAAGAAATTACTTGCCCCAATCATTCCGGCAGGTGCGGCAACATCATGGGGTAATTTCCACCATTTCGCCCAACCGTAAGCAACGAAGAATATCAGAACCGTTTGCAACACAAGCGGAACTGCAATCAATAAGATATGCAGGGGATTGTTCAGTATCGTTTCTCCTTGAAATGAAAACAGGATAATAAGCGTTAATAGCAATCCACCTACCGTATAATTATTAAATTTCTTAATAAATACGTTATTGAAATATTCCACACCTTTGCGGCGGATAACCATTATTCGGGTAATGACCCCGGCAACAAGTGGTATCACAACAAACAGCCCTACGGATAGCAACAGAGTGTCCCACGGGATAGATACGCCGCCAACTCCCAGCAGGAAAGCAACGATAGGGGCAAACGCTACCAATATGATTAAATCGTTCACTGCCACTTGTACCAGTGTATAAGCGGCATCCCCTTTAGTAAGGTAACTCCACACGAACACCATAGCTGTACAAGGTGCAGCCCCCAATAATACCGCCCCGGCTAAATATTCTTCGGCTAATCCGGCAGGTATAAAGGCTTTGAAAACCACATAGAAGAACAAATAAGCTATTCCGAACATGGTAAATGGCTTTATCAGCCAATTTGTAACGCAAGTGACTATTATTCCTTTCGGACGCTTGCCGACATTCTTAACACTTTGAAAATCCACTTTTAGCATCATCGGATAAATCATTAACCAAATCAGGATTGCCACGGGTATAGACACGTTGGCATATTCAAATTTGCTTAATGTTTGCGGAATTGCCGGAAGCCATTGTCCCACAGCAATTCCAATAATGATGCACAAGGCAACCCAGATAGTCAGGTATTTTTCAAAAAATCCAATTCCTTGTTTCTTTTCCATAACAACAACTATTTAGCTTAATTGTGGTCTTAATTCTTTCAGGTAGAAGTCATAGAAACGGGCTTTTATTTCATCCCGTACCCGATGAAATTCACTGTTTATAAACTCCGGCGTTCCGGTTGCTTCCGAGGGGTCGTCAAATCCTATATGCAGCCTGTTTCTTACTTTACCCGTAAACATCGGGCAGCTTTCGTTTGCCCCACCGCAGACCGTAATAACATAGTCCCATTCCTGCCCTATATATAGGTTTACACTTTTAGGGGTATGGTGGGTTAAATCTATACCCATTTCATCCATAACCTTTACCGCCATCGGATTAACCTTTTCAGCAGGTTTTGTTCCTGCTGAAAAGACATCCAGTTTATTGTCAAATGATTGTAGAAAGCCATGTGCCATTTGGCTGCGGCAGCTATTCCCTGTACAAAGAATTAAAATCTTCATGTTTTTAGTTATTTTTCCAAGCTATCAGGGCGGCATTTCCCTTTGACAATTCTTCTACTTTCTTAATCCAAATCAATTCATTTTGCGCCTTTGCCCGCAAGAAAGAATTTTCGGTGTCAGTTAATGACAAGCAAGCATTCACGACCCACCATTTATTATTAATCCCGGCACGTTGTAAATCCATTTGCAAACGTTCGGCTTCAAATACGGGTGTTGCTTCGGGCAGGGTCACAATAACGACTTCTGTTTCCTGCTGGTTTCTCAAACGTGGTAACAGCTTTCTTACGGAAGCGGGAGTGTCGCCATGTGTACGTTGTACTTCTTTATGGAAACTTTCCGTTGCATCCAGCAATAACAAAGTGTGTCCGGTAGGTGCGGTGTCAATTACTACGACTTCATTTTCTGCTTTATCGACAATTTCAGCGAAAGCCCGGAATACTGCAATTTCCTGCGTACACGGTGAACGTAAATCTTCCTCTATATATTCCATATCTTCGGCTGTCATTGTTTCCGCAGCTTTACTGCGAACCTCGTTTTTATAGGCTTCCAACACTTCCGCTTCGTCAATCCGGCTTACCGTAATGCCAGCCTGAACAGCAAGGTTATAATTCAGATGGTTTGCCGGGTCAGTGGTGGTAAGATGCACCTTTGCACCCAGTTTTGTTAATTTCAGGGCTATTTCAGTGGCTAACGTGGTTTTTCCCACGCCGCCTTTTCCCATAGTAAAAACAACCCTTTTTCCTGATTGATAGAGGTCGTTTACCAGTTCATCCATCCCTTTGGCATCGGTAATCCGCTGATAGTTCACATCATTTGTTAAGTTATCATTGTAAAGCATCCGGCGGATATTTGCAATATTAGATAAATTGTATGACCGTAAAGGAACATAATAAGACGGATATTCCAGCAGTTCCGCAGGGGTCTGTTTCAGGGCATTTTGCTGCCTGTCATATATCTGTTTCGATACGTTATCGGCTTCATCTAATTGCAGCAAAAGCCCGTTGATTACCAATAGCTGGTTTTTAATTCCCAGTAATTGCAATTCATGTGAAGAACGGGCGGCTTCTTTTAATGGTGCGATTTCAGGACGGCTAACCAATACTAAGCGGGTTGCGTTTGCATCCGAAAGTGTTTCAACTGCCTGCTTATAGATACCTTTCCGTTCTTCCAAACCGGATAATTGACCTAAGCAAGATGCACCGTGCGTACTCTCACTAATAAATGTACTCCACGCTGATGGTAGTTGTAACATTCGTAACGTGTGTCCCGTGGGGGCTGTATCAAAGATAATATGGTCGTATTCTTTTGCTTTATCGGCATCCGTGATAAAATCGGAAAACTGGTTGAAAGCCGCAATTTCTACCGTACAAGAGCCTGAAAGTTGTTCTTCCATATTCTGAATTACACTTTCGGGCAGTTGTCCCCGGAAAGGAGCAATAACGCTTTCCCTGTATTCGGCTGCGGCTTGTTCCGGGTCGAGATTAACGACCGTTAAGCCGGGTACTTCTTGAATATCCGTGCCGTGTCCGTTCAGTGTTTGATTAAACACATCTTGCAGGTTTGAAGCCGGGTCTGTACTGATAAGAAGTATTTTCTTTCCATTATCTGCCAAGCCTACCGCAGTAGCACAAGCAATCGAAGTTTTTCCTACACCGCCCTTTCCGGTGAAGAAAAGGTATTTCGTCAAATCTATATCTGATAAATTAAATGTTTTCATTTTTATATAATTAGCTGGTGAATACTCATTTTACTGGCATAAAATCCAAATTGATACCCGTCCATTCACTCATTTGTTTGGTGGTAGGATAGGTTTTTGAAACAGCGATTTCGCCGTCCACTAAAGTAATAGGCAGTGCATCCGCCCCATGTTTTTGCAGATGCTCGTTTACTGTTTTATTACTTACATACACTTGCGGTTCGTCACGTAAATTGTGACGGGTAACGATGATACCCTGTTTCTTCAATGTTTCAATAACAACCGCAATACGCATTAATTCAGGGTCAATATTTGTTCCACAAAGACCCGTAGGGCAACACATTGCCGGGTCGAAAATTTCTATCTTTTTCATACTGTTTTTATTTAAAATGATACTCTATGTTTATTTATAGATAAAAGACTATTGCATAATAAATTCCTACCGCAATAAAGAGGATGGCAACTATTTTACGAAACCATTTCTCGAATATTTGCATCCGGTTATAAAACTTACCCAGTCCGGCAACACTGTACGCTAAAATCCATGCAACAAGGATTACGGGTAATCCCGTAGCAATAGCGTAAATTACAGGTAAGAGATACCCACCCGTTTCCGCTGCTGACAAAGGCATAAGCATACCGAAATAAAATACTCCACTGGTAGGACAAAAAGCAAGGGCGAATAAAATACCCAATAGCATAGCCCCCCAACCGCCTTTAGTCCTCTTTTTCAAACTTTCACCGCCGATATTGATTTTCGGTAGATTGAGTTTTATTATATCGAGCATAAATATTCCAATGATGATTAACGCCGGAGCAATCAGCATTTCCCCGTACTTGCTTACGGCTTTTTGAACCATAAACATACTTGCTCCCTCACGGAGAATAGGGATAAGGATAAAGCCAAGAACCGTATAGCTTACTATTCTGCCGAAAGTATAAAGCAATCCGTTTATAAATATCCGGTGATGGTTTTCTATGTCCTTACTAATAAATCCTATTGCCGTTATGTTGGTCGCTAACGGACACGGGCTGACCGCCGTTAAAATCCCCAATATAAAAGCTGTAATAGCAGGAATAGAACTGTTATCTAATAGCGATTGAAGAAAATCCATCTTACAACTGTTTTAACAATTCGTCAATCTTGCTTTTAATTCCCTCTTTAAACTTGTCCGGTGCATTTTTCGCATTGGAAAAACTAAACTCGGTCATGTTGTTTACATTCTCTTTGCCGTCTTTCCAGCCGTTTACAAACAAAGACGACCATGTAACTTCGTACTTGTCTGCAATCGCTTCATTTTCTTTCTTTGAAATATCTATCACTTTATAGATAATTTTACCGTCTGCTTTTTCTTTTGAATAAAGACTATCCAAAAGGGCTACTGTATTTGTTTCTATCGCCCGGCAAGTGATACACCGTTGCGCTCCATGAAAATAAAGAACCTCTATGCGGTTAGACTGTATTTCTTCCGCTTGGTTTTCTCCGGTCTTTTTCTTTGAACCGTTACCACAGGAAACTAAGACCAGCGTTGCAATCAGTAGATAAAATAATTTTCTCATAGTTCATTTTTATTTGGTTATCAACTCTTTCACTTCTGCAAGGGATAACTTTTTCCCGGCTGATACGACTTTCTCGTCAATCACCAAAGCCGGAAGCCCTAAAATGTTATACTCCATGATTTTCAATAAATCTTCCTCTTTGATAAGGGTTGCATCGCAACCTAATTCTGAAATAGCTTGTTTGGTAGTTTCGTACAAGGCTTTACAGCTTGAACACCCAGTTCCTAATACTTTAATTTCCATTATCATTCTACTTTAAAGTTAATATAATAATCGTAGTTCGTAGAACTACGAACAATTATTCCAAAAAAAAGGTACTGCTATTCACAGCACGATGTACCTTTACATTTACAGTCCCCTAAAAAAGCTGCAAACAATTTTCGGGCAAGTTCCCAGTTCTCCCGGTTTATACAATACCGGACTTTGGGCGTTTCTATTTCCCCCTGAATTAAGCCAGCTTCTTTCAATTCTTTCAAATGCTGCGAAACGGTTGCTTTAGCAATAGGTAGTTCTTCGTGAATATCACCGAAGAAGCAACTATCTTGTTTTGCCAAGAAAGCAAGAATAGCCATCCGTGCCGGATGTCCCATTGCTTTGGCAAACCGAGCAATCTGTTCCTGCTCTGTTGTGTACTGTTTCTCTTTCACTCCAATTCTCCTTTCTTCTTTGTTGTTCGCAAAACTACGAACAATATTTTGAATAGCCAAATAATACGGCATATTTTTTCGGATAGGTGCAAGGTGCAAGTATATATCTATATATATAGCTTGCACCTTGCACCTAAGCTGAAACATTTATATACAGAGATTTGCGTAATTAAAAAATGTGTTGTATCTTTGAACCCGTGAGATAGGCAGACAAACAGCGGACAAAGCCGGACAAATAACCCTGCAAAAATCGTTACTGTTTCGTTACCTATTTGAAATTTTGGAAAATAAAAAGCTGATTTATAGGCGGTTAGATGTTTGGGTTCAATACCCTGTCTCTCCGCTAGAAAGCAGCTTTTTGCTGCTTTCTGTTTTTATGGAGAGTTTTTTCTCTAGTTGGTAATTGTAAGGAGAGGTGCTCGAGTGGTTGAAGAGGCACGCCTGGAAAGCGTGTATACCCCTAAAGGGTATCACGAGTTCGAATCTCGTTCTCTCCGCATCATTTTTTTACATTTTAATATTAATGAACGGCTGTTTTGACTTATCAAGGCAGCCGTTTGTTTTATATTGTTTTCGGGAATTCGGTTATTCCAATTCTTCAATAATCTTCTTTACATCTACCGGTTGTAATCGACCATATACCTTCTCGCCGATCATCACTACCGGAGCCAGTCCGCAGGCGCCTACACAACGCAGACAGTCTAATGAGAACTTTCCGTCCGGGGTAGTGTCACCGACTTCGATACCTAATACACGTTTGAACTCTTCCAGCAGTTTTTCTGAACCACGTACATAACAAGCTGTACCCATGCAAACAGAGATGGAATGTTTTCCTTTGGGAGTCATGGTAAAGAAAGTATAGAAAGTGACGACACCATACACTTTCGATACGGGAATTCCAAGTTTGGAAGCGATAATCCGTTGCGTTTCCTCGGGTAGATACCCTTGCAAATGCTGTGCCTCATGCAAAATATTGATAAGTTCGCCCGGTTTGTTTCCATGCTTGTCGCAGATCGTTTTGATTTGCTCTGCCATGTCACAGGCTAGTTTGATATCTGACATAATACTCTTCATTTATAAAGTTAATCAATCGCTTTGTTGAAATAATGCGTATGCAGGAGAGTTTCCGATTTCTCACCCAGCGGTTTGCCGAGATAATCCTCGTATAATGTCTTGATATACGGATTCTCGTGCGATTTGCGCAAAGGTTTGTTGGCGTCTTCACGGTAAAGTGCGTTGGCGCGTGCATAGAGTATTTCCGAGTTGCCGTGATGCAAAGGCTGCCCGCCGCCACCGATACAGCCTCCGGGGCAAGCCATAATTTCGATTACATGATATTCGTTATGTCCGTTCCGTATATCTTCCAGTAGATGACGAGCGTTGCCTAGTCCGTGTGCGATGCCTACTTTTAATTCAAATCCGTTTAGGTTAATGGTAGCACGACGGACGCCATTTAGTCCGCGTACCTGTTCGAAATTTACATTTTTCAAAGGTTCTCCGGTATAGATTTCATAGACAGAACGGAGGGCGGCTTCCATTACACCACCTGTTGTTCCGAAAATGACACCGGCACCTGTCGATTCACCCATCGGGTTGTCGAATGGGCTGTCCAGTACGAGAGGGAACCCGATATTGGCACGTTTAATTAGTCGTGCCAGTTCACGGGTAGAGATAGAATAATCCACATCGGGGATACCGTTCACTTTGAATTCATCACGTGCACATTCGTACTTTTTAGCCAGACAAGGCATGATAGATACGACAACCAGTTTTTCTCTGGGTATGCCCATTTTCTCCGCCCAATAGGATTTGGCAATGGAACCGAACATCTGTTGTGGGGAGCGGGCGGTGGACGGAATGTCCAGCATGTCCGGGAAATGATGTTCGAAGAAGTTGACCCATGCCGGACAGCAGGAAGTCAGGATAGGTAATCGTACGGATTTATCTCCGTTGAGATAACGTGTCAGGCGGTTCAGAATTTCAGAACCCTCTTCCATAATGGTAAGGTCGGCTGCAAAATCAGTATCGAATACATAGTCGAATCCCAGTTCGCGAAGTGCATACACCATTTTCCCGGTTACCAGAGTGCCGGGAGGAAATCCGAATTCTTCACCTAGGGCCGCCCGTACGGCAGGTGCGGTCTGCACAATCACTACTTTGTCCGGATTAGCCAGATCGTCGAGCAGACGGTTGGTGTAGTCACGTTCTGTTAATGCGCCTACGGGACAGACAGCCACGCACTGACCGCAGTAAGTACATTCACTTTCCGTCATCATTCGGTCAAAGGCAGGAGCGATGGTTGTATTGAATCCGCGACGGATGGCACCCAATGCTCCGACCGTCTGTACATCATTGCAAACACTTTCACAACGGCGACAGAAAATGCATTTATCCATATTACGGACGATAGAAGCGGTAATTTCCCGTTTGCGGGGGGACAGCTCACCGCCATTGAAAGGCATTTCGCGAATGTTGAAACGCAGTGCTAACGTTTGGAGCTCGCAGTTGCCGCATTTAGGGCAAGTGAGGCAGTCATTGGGGTGATCCGAAAGGATCAGTTCAGCCACCACTTTGCGAGCGTTCATTACGCGCAGGGTACTGGTTTTTACTACCATGCCCTCCGTGCAACGGGTAGCGCAGGCAGGAGCCAGGTTGCGCCGTCCCATCACTTCAACCACACAAATACGGCAGGAAGCCGGATTATTTTTTATACAGGTTCCTTTCAGGTCGATATGACACAGCGTAGGTATATTGATACCGATTTTGATAGCGGCTTCAAGAATAGTGCTTCCCTCGGGCACAGTGATGAAATGACCGTCTATCTGGAGAGTAATTTGTTTTTCTTCCATAGTAAATAAGATTTTAGCAGACAAGAATAGCGTTGAATTTGCAGCGTGCCATACACATGCCGCATTTGATACATTTATCGGGAGCAATGACATGTGGCTTACGCACCAGTCCGCTGATAGCATCCGCCGGACAGTTTTTGGCGCATAGATGACAACCAATGCAACGTTCCGGACTGATGGTATATGTTAATAGTGATTTACATTGCTTGGCGCGACAAGTCTTATCCCGCACGTGCTCCATATATTCATCGTAGAAGTTATCCAATGTGGATAAAACGGGATTCGGAGAGGTTTGTCCCAGTCCGCAGAGGGCCGTATCTTTGATGACTTGTCCCAAAGTGGCAAGTGTGTCCAGGTCTTTTTCTGTGCCTTTTCCTTCTGTAATCTTGTTCAGTAGTTCCAACAGACGTTTGTTTCCAATGCGGCAAGGTGTGCATTTTCCGCAGGACTCTTCCACTGTAAAATCCAGATAAAAGCGGGCTACGGATACCATGCAGTCGTCCTCATCCATGACAATCATCCCTCCTGAACCCATCATGGAACCGGCCGAGAGAAGGTTGTCAAAGTCAATGGGAGTGTCCAGATGTTTTTCTGTCAGACAGCCGCCTGACGGTCCTCCTGTTTGTACAGCTTTGAACTTCTTTCCGCCTTTGATGCCTCCTCCGATTTCGTAGATTACTTCCCGAAGAGTAGTTCCCATCGGCACTTCGATCAGTCCGACATTATTAATCTTTCCGGCAAGAGCAAACACTTTGGTTCCTTTGGAACGTTCTGTGCCAATCGTTGCAAACCAGTCGGCTCCTTTGGTTAGAATAATGGGAATATTGGCAAGCGTTTCCACATTATTTACATTGGTTGGTTTTCCCAGATAACCGGATTCGGCAGGGAAGGGAGGTTTCAGAGTCGGCTCTCCCCGTTTTCCTTCCATCGAATGAATAAGGGCAGTTTCTTCTCCGCAGACAAAAGCTCCGGCTCCGTATCGTATTTCTATGTCGAAACTGAAATCTGTTCCTAAGATATGATCCCCCAGTAATCCGTATTCGCGTGCCTGATTGATAGCTGTTTTCAGTCGGTTGATAGCTAACGGATATTCGGCACGGATATATACTAATCCTTTGGTAGACCCGATGGAATAACCGCAGACACACATCGCTTCTACAATCGAATGTGGGTCGCCCTCCATAATGGAACGGTCCATGAATGCACCGGGATCTCCTTCGTCGGCGTTACAAACCACGTATTTGACATCCGACTGTTGTTTGTTGGCAAATTCCCATTTCAGTCCCGTCGGGAAACCGCCACCGCCACGTCCGCGAAGTCCCGAACGTTTGATAATATCAATAACGTCCGTCGGCTGTTTGTTAAGCAGGCAATCGGCCAATGCAAAGTATCCTTCACGGGCGATATACTCTTCAATATTTTCGGGATCGATAAAACCACAGTTACGCAATGCGATGCGGAGTTGTTTCCGGTAGAAATCCATGTGCTTGGAGTCGCTGACGGTATGTTCCGTTTTAGGATCTACATACAGCAACCGTTCGATTCTTCGTCCTCCGATGATATGCTCGTTGATGATTTCTTCCGCATCTTCGGGAGTGACTTGGGTGTAAAAGGTATTATCGGGGATAATTTTCACGATAGGACCTTTTTCACAGAAGCCGAAACAGCCTACGGTGATGACTTCTACTTTGTCGGTGATTTCGTTCTTTTTAATGGCTTTTAGAAGATTGTCTGTAATACCCTGGCTGGAAGATGCCTTACAGCCTGTACCACCGCAGATCAGAATCTGAAGATGTTGCGCACCGGATGCCAGTCCGTAACACTTTTCAGTCACCTTTTCATTGCTTTCTTCGCGCAATGAAAGATTGTGCTTTGCTCTCTTCCTGATTGTTGCCAAATCATGGATAGATAAAATTTTCATAAGTATCAGAATTGTTAGTCGGTTTTTTGCAAATATAATTCTTTGTTTGAAATAACAGCGTAGTCTCGTACAAATAAAATTGATCTTCGACGGAGGATTTAGGTAAATAAATCTCTATCTTCGTATTTAATAGGTATCAAACCTAAAAAATATAACTGAAATATGAGACGAATTTTACTTGGACTATGTTTTCTATCTTTTCTGAACATTGCATCCGGACAAGAGATTCCTTTGCCGGAAAAGATGCCGCAGGCACATCCGCGGGTACTGACTACTCCGGCGGGAAAGCAGGAAACATGGAAGCTGATTAAAAAAGAAGAATGGGCGAAAGATGTTTTCAATAAATTGAAGGAACGGACGGAAGTATATACGAACCTGACGGATGCTCAACCGGCGTGGTTGCTGTCTCGTTTGGCAATGTACTGGAAGTCTCATGCCACGGAAGTATATGTGAAAGGTGAAACGTTCGACCATGCAGGTGGTGAAAGAGCTCCTTATCCCACTGTGCGCTACACGGGAACCCGTGGCACAGCTGCTACCCACGGTCGTCCCAAATTGGCGGATGTCGTTCCTTATGATGATGAGGACGGGAATGTCACTTTCTGCAATAATGCACTTCCTGACCGTCCTATGGAGAGTGTACACCCATCCAAAACAGGCCGGAATATTGAAAGCCTGAACTGCGAAATCCTGGGAATTGCCCGTGATGCCGCTTTCCTTTATTGGATGACGGATGAAGAGAAATTCGCTAAACTTGCCGCAGGGGTCTTTGATACATATATGACAGGCATTTATTATAGAAACGTGCCCATCGACCTGAATCACGGCCATCAGCAAACATTGGTAGGATTGACTTCTTTCGAAGTCATCCATGAAGACGCACTCCATATCGCTGTCCCTTTATATGATTTTCTATATAATTACCTAAAGGCCAATTACCCGGATAAAATGGAAATCTACGCCGGAGCTTTTAAGAAATGGGCGGATAATATCATTGCGAACGGTGTACCTCATAACAACTGGAATTTGCTACAGGCACGGTTTGTTATGAATGTCGGATTGGTATTGGAAGACAATAAAGAATATGCCGACGGAAAAGGACGTGAATATTATATCGACTATGTGATGAACCGTTCCAGCATCCGCCAGTGGAGTCTGACGCGATTGGCAGATTATGGTTTCGATATAAATACGGGAATTTGGGCAGAATGTCCGGGATATAGCAGTGTGGTAATCAATGATTATGCCAATTTTGTGAATCAGTTTGATACGAATCTGCAATATGATTTGGTGAAAGCAATGCCTATATTGTCGAAAGCGGTAGCAACCACTCCCGAATATCTGTTTCCCAACCGTATGATTTGTGGCTTTGGAGATACGCATCCGGGATATTTGAGTACGAATTTCTTTATCCGTATGATACAGAATGCACAGGCGAACGGGAAGAAAGAACAGGAAAATTATTTCACGGCTTTGCTGAAATGCCTGAACCCGGATTTGGGAAATGATAAAACAGAAAAGAAGAATGTGCGTGTATCTGTCAATTCTTTCTTTGAAGATAAACCGCTGGCGCTAAATCCCAAAGTGCAGCCGGGAAAGATAGAAGATTATGTTTCTCCTTTGTTTTATGCTCCCAATGTGTCATGGCTGGTACAGCGCAACGGTATGCATCCGCGCAACAGTTTGATGATTTCGTTGAATGGCAGTGAAGGGAACCACATGCACGCTAACGGCATTTCGATGGAACTTTATGGAAAAGGATACGTACTGGGGCCGGATGCAGGTATCGGGCTTTTCCTGTATAGCGGACTTGATTATGCGGAATATTATTCTCAATTCCCCAGTCATAATACAGTTTGTGTGGATGGAATATCGAGCTATCCGGTGATGAAAAGTAACCATTCTTTTGATTTGCTTTCCTGTTTCCCGGCATCAGCGGAACCGGGCAAAGCATTTACGTCCGTTACTTACAGTAACCTTTATTTTCGTGAACCGGAAAGCAGGGCCGATCAGACCCGTATGATGAGTATTGTCACTACTGGGGCGGAGACGGGGTATTATGTCGATGTATTCCGCAGCCGGAAAGAGAAAGGAGGCGATAAGATGCACGATTACTTCTATCACAACCTTGGGCAGACTTTGACATTGACGGCAGCAGATGGCAGCGACCTGAATCTCCAGCCTACGGAAGAACTCGCCTTTGCAGGCGCACATCTTTACGCTTATTCCTATTTATATGATAAGAAAGTGGCTGCGACCAATAAGGATGTCAAGGCAACTTTCACCATAGATATGAAAGATAAGGACGGCGATGATATATACATGAATCTTTGGATGAAAGGCGAACCGGATCGTGAAGTCTTTACGGCTTTGGCGCCAATGACCGAAGGGCTAAGCCGTACACCGAATATGCCCTATAATATAAAGGAGCAGCCGACGCTGACATTTGTTGCCCGTCAGCATGGAGAAGCTTGGAATCGTCCTTTTGTCTCGATATATGAACCGAGTACGAAAAAGGAACCGTCTGCTATTCAGTCCGTCTCTTACTTTGATGCAGAAGGAGCAGGTTTGGAAGATTTTGCCGGAATCTGTGTGAAAAGCAAAAACGGACGTATAGATCATATCTTCTCTCTATCTGATGCTGCACAAACCGCTACTTATCAAGGAATGAAAGTGAAAGCGGATTATGCTGTTATCAGCAATGAATATGCAGGAAACCGGACGTTGTTTTTAGGGAATGGAACCCAATTGGTTGCACCCGGGGTAATGATTCAGACCGACAATGCCGCTAATGTATTGCTCGAAAAGAAAGAAGGGAAATGGTATATTATTTCTTCTGCTCCCTGTACGGTTGTTATCGGCGATAAGAAGATAAAATCCGATGCTGCGTCGGAGCCTATGTTGTTGCGTATCTGATGTTTCATTGGTAATAAAGAAAAATTGTATATCTTATCCGTAGTATGGTATATTATGGCCTAAGATGGAAATTGTTGCAATAAAAAACAAAAAAAGCGTGTTTAAACGTTTTTAATACTATATTTTTTCTAATTTTGTGGCTTTCTGTCCAAGTAGTATATAAAATGGACAGTAAGCCCTTTTTTGTGGGTAAATATTTAGTGGGAAATATTTAGTGGGAAATAAATGATGGTATATGTGATGAGAAATGGTCGCAGGGTAATAGCTGCGTTATCATTTCTGTTATTATGTTGTGGTGTACATGTGCACGCACAACGGGTGGCTGTAAAGACAAATGCATTGGGTTGGCTGACCGCCAGTCCGAATGTAGAAGCAGAATTTGTATTGGGTAGTCATGTCTCCTTGAACATGGGGATTGCTGCGAACCCAATCAGTACAGACAACTTTAAAACGACTTTCACGCATTTTCAGCCTGAAGTTCGTTACTGGCTAAATCGTCCGATGGTGAGTCATTTTCTTGGAATCACCGCTTTCGTGAATAATTTTGATATGATGGTAAAAGATGTGCATCACAAAGGCGATGCATACGCCGCTGGTTTGACCTATGGATACGCATGGGTGCTGGGCGATCATTGGAACATCGAAGCAACTGCCGGAGTGGGTGTGTTGCGCTACCGTCAGTTTAAGTATGATAAGGGTACTCCGAAACCGGGTGCGGTCAACGATAGTAAGACCACCATTGCACCTGTCAAACTGGGGGTATCCTTTGTTTATATTATTCGATAACGAACATTAGCTAGTCAGAAAAGAGAATGAAAATCAATTTGAAACGTGATAGATTAACAGGTATACTTCTCGTGGCGATGATGTTCGTCGGTATGAATGTATCCGCCCAACGGATCCGCGTGCAGGGGCATATCACAAACCCGCAGGGAAAAAGTGTTCCGAATGTAAATGTGTTGAATCCGGTCAATGACGAACGTATAGAAATGTCCGACGAGGATGGTCGTTACAGTGTCTTGGTTGAGAAAAACGGCTCGTTGAAGTTTGCATGTGTCGGTTATGAAGACAAAACAGTGAAGGTGGCAGGAAAGCAGATTCTGAATGTAGTATTGAAAGATGCCGTCATCGAACTGGACGAAGTTACAATTACTTCCAAAGTGAAGGACAAAGTGATTCCGGAACCTACGGACATCGAAATCAAAGGTAATTATTTCCATCTGAAAACTCGTGTCCCGGTGCCTAAGGAGATGTTTAACTCACATCGTCGCTTGGTATTGCAGCCTTCCATTTATGATGTGACACTGAAAAAGCGTCTGTTGATGCGTCCTGTTGTATTCGACGGGGATACTTATAATACAACGCAAAATCGAATGTACGATTATGATATGGATAAAGATCCTTTGCACGATTACATCCGTGTGAAAACTACTTCTTCACGCAAGGGGGATATTATTGCTTACCATGATTCTATCTATATAGAATATCTGCAACATGACTACCGTGCAGATGTGCATCTGGCGATGGAAAATTACCGGAATATCATTTATCGTGACTCTTTCTCCATTGCACGCGGAACGGTCAACCCGCTTCGCTTCTTGGAGTATAAATTCTCCGCTTTCAGCCTGACGGACGAGAAATACCTTCCGAAACCCGTGATGCAGTTGCGGGATACGAAAGGTGAGGTAAACTTAACCTTCCTGGTAGGTAAAGCCGACCTGGATGATAAGAATCCACAAAATCAGGTGGAACTGAACCGGTTGAATCAGGAATTGCGTGGTATTGAGACGAACCCGGATGCCTCTTTGAAGAGTTTTCATATTACGGGGGTGGCTTCGCCGGACGGTTCTTACGAGACGAATCTTCGTCTGGCAAAATTGCGTACGGATAAAGCCCTGGAACGTATACTGGCACAACTGGACCCGGAAACACGTAAACTGTTGGAGGTGAAATCGGATGCATCGGTTGCCTCCTGGAAGGAGGTAGCTGAATTGCTGAAAAAAAATTCCAAGCCGGAACTGGCTAAAGAAGTAGAGGACTTAATCAAACAATATGCAGCTACTCCTTACCGATTGAATGGGGTCTTGAAATCGAAATCTTTCTACAAGGAACTTGCGGCTACTTATCTGCCTAAATTGAGAAAGGTGCAATATACCTATGGTTATTCAATCTTCCGTTCCTTGACAGACGACGAGATTAGGGAACTTTACAGAAAGAATCCGAAGGAACTGACCCGTTTCGAATATTACCGTATGATTACGACAGCAAAAACTCCCGACGAAAGGGAAAAGTATTGCAGGGAAGCTCTTGAACTTTATGATAACTTTACGTATGCAGCCAATGAACTGGCAGTGGCAACGATACAGAAAGATACTCCGGATTCACGTATTCTCGAACCGTTTGTCAGTAAATCAGCACCGGCGGAGTTATTGTCCAATCAGGCTATTGCCTTGCTGCACGAAGGGAAATATACAAAAGCAGATTCAGTCTTGACCTTGGTTCCCGAAGAAGCGGTTTCTGAAGATTTGCAGGCCATTGTTCAGGCATTGGCCGGTTATTATAATGATGCTTTCGAAAAGGTGGCGGCTACCAGCCCTTTCAATGAGGTGGTGATGCTGCTCGCAATGAAGAAGAATCAGGAAGCATGGGATAAGATTTCTACCATAGATGTAGAGACCGCCCGCGAATATTATATAAAAGCGATTGCTGCCAACCGCCTGGAGAAAATAGGTGATGCGATTATGAGCATTGAGAAGGCCCTTGAACTTGATCCTTCCTTATTGGAAGTAGCGAAGGTGGACGGTGATATTATTGACTTGCTGCCGGAAGAGCAGAAAATTAAATAATGATATATACAACAAGAGTAAACGATGAATATCTTCAGAATCAACAATAAATATGTAGCAGTGGCAATCTTCCTGATGCTTGCTGTTACCTTACAGGCACAGGATTATGGTGCATTGCAATATATGTTACAGAAACGGCCTGCAAATGAAAAGTTCGAGAGCAATAAATTCAATGAACATCTCTTTTTCTCTGCCGGAATAGGGCCATACAGCTTGTTAACAAGTGGAGATAGTCAGGATGGAATGGGAATGACCGCCCATCTCTTTATGGGAAAGTGGATTACTCCGGTTCATGGACTTCGGATAGGGGTGAATTTAGGTTATCTGCCGTCGAGTATCTACGATTCTAAAATAAAAATGGGTGGCGGCAGCCTGGACTATCTGTTGAATATGTCCTCCCTGGCATACGGATACAATGCAAACCGTTGTTTTGAGTTAGTAGGGATTGCAGGTATAGAAGCCGGTTATTCTAAGGTGGGCGACAATAGCGATCGTTCCGAAAAGTATCCGGATTTGAAAGGCGGCGGTCAGCTTTATTACGGCGCTCATCTCGGTTTACAGGGAAATGTACGTCTTTCTTCTACATTGGATTTGTTTGTAGAACCGCGGATCGGATGGTATAATGACGGTTTTGCGTATACGGAAAGTTGGAGAAACTATAAAATGGCTGGTTCGGTTCTGGTAGGTCTGACCTATATGCCTGCTGCTCCGATGGGAACTAAGATTCATTTCGATGATTTCGATAAAAGTTCCTTCCTGAATCATATGTTTATCTCTTTATCTGGTGGTATCAGTACACTGAAAGTTCCGGGAATCAAGAATACGATTAAAGGATTAGGTCCCCAGTTCTCTGCCGGAATCGGTAAATGGTTCAGTCCTTCTTCCGGTCTGCGTTTGTCCGGGACGGTTGGACTTTCGGACACCCCTTCGGGCAGTGCAAGCGGCTACTTTAAACATGTCGATCTGCATGCGGACTATCTGTTGAATATCAATAATGTTCTTTGGGGATATGATGAAGACAGAATATTTAGTCTGATCGGTATTGCCGGAGTTAACCTGGCAGGTACGAAAGGAGTGGATAAAACCGCCAAGTATGCTCCGGGAATAGGAGTCGGTGTGCAAGGAAGTTTCCGTATCAACCGTTCTGTGGATTTATTTATAGAACCTCGCTTCAATGTGTATAATAAGAAATATGCAGGAGGTTGCGGAGTAGGTGGCAATACGGATCAGCTCGGAGAGTTGAATTTTGGTTTGACTTATCATACGATTGACCGTGCGGCACGTCCGAAGAACGGATTCTCAAGCAATCACATCGCAGACAATCTGTTTATGACTTCGGGAATCGGTGTGCAAATGTTCCTGAATAAGACGAATCTTGAAAACCTTGGTTCTTTAGGTCCGCAGGCTTCTGTCTCTATCGGTAAGTGGTTGAGCCCTTATTCCGGTTTGCGCCTGGTGGGTACGGGTGGATTCTTTACGAACTATGTAGTTCCGGGAAGTGTTAAAGCGGGCAAACTTAGACATGTCAGTGTCAGTGGCGGTCTTGATTACTTGTGGAACATAACGTCTACCATGAGTGGATATAATCCCGATCGTATCTTTGATTTAATAGGTTCGGTAGGTGTCAACCTTGCTTATACTTCCAAATCAGACCATAAGTTCCAACCGGGTATTAATGCAGGCATACAGGGATTATGGCATGTGAATGATTTTCTCGGTTTGTACATTGAACCGCAGATTCGCTTGTATGGAGATAAATTCATTGAAGGTAATCTGGGGTTTATGCAGAAAGACGTAATGGTAGGAGTCAATGCAGGTTTCCACTATCGCTTTGTTCCTTATTCAAAAGCAGCCAATCGTAGCGTGTTTGGTCAGGATGACAAGCGTTACTTCATCTCCGGTGCACTTGGATTAGGTAGCTTGCTCGTAGCCAACAAAGATTTGGTGAAGAATGCAGGTGTAGAAGCAAAAGGAAGCATAGGTAAATGGTACACTCCGTTATCTGCATGGCGGGTAAATGGAACAATTATGTACAAGGCCAAAACGTCGTCGAAGATGAATCTTCATTATGCCGGTTTGGGTATGGATTATATGATGAGTCTGGCCACATTGGCAAAAGGATACAGCCCCGATCATGTGATAGATGTTGTTCCTTTTGTGGGAGTTACTGCCGGACTGGTACGCCGTTACGGTAAGTTCCGAGCAGTGCCGGGACTGGATGCCGGTGTGCAGGTAAAGTTGAAAGTGGCTTCTTCTTTGTATCTGTATGCCGAACCTAAAGTCGGTATCCGTACCGATACATACGATGGCTCCGAACAGGGAAGACCTGACCGCGTAGCTTCCATGGTAGGTGGATTATTGTACAGATTCAAGATGCCTACTTTCCAGTAAGAAGAAAAATAAGAAATCGAATAAAAAGGGTTGCGCAATACCGGATCAGTGATTGTGCAACCCTTTTTGTATTCCATTTCCAAGAAATTACGGTTACATAAACGTTACATTAATATTACTTCCATTTCTACCTGATAATGAATAAAATGAATCTTTAGAATTCATTTTCTCCCTTGCTATTCTCCTCTACTTTTGCTCCAGAAATTAAAACGAAAACGTATGAAAACGATTACTGAAGCAATATCGAAACTAAGTTCAAACAGAAGATTAGCCGATTTCCTCTTTATTCTATGGGCAGGTGGAGCAGCCCTTCTTTCTTACTCACTGGTTTATACATTGCGCAAACCTTTCACAGCTGCTACTTTTGACGGGATAGAAGCATTCGGCTTTGATTATAAAGTACTGGTTACTATCATTCAGATAGCAGGTTATCTGATAGCCAAGTTTATAGGTATCAAGTTGATTTCCGAATTGAAGAGAGAGAATCGCCTGAAGTTTATACTCGTTTCCATTGCCGTAGCGGAATTGTCATTGGTTGCGTTCGGAGCACTTCCCACTCCTTATAATATGTTTGCCATGTTCTTCAATGGATTGTCATTGGGCTGTATGTGGGGAGTTATTTTCAGTTTTATCGAAGGTCGCCGTACTACGGATATTTTGGCCAGTCTTTTAGGAATCAGTATTGTTATCAGTTCGGGAACGGCAAAATCCATCGGATTGTTCGTTATGAATACATTGAACGTCAGCGAATTTTGGATGCCGGCACTTATCGGTGCTTTTGCACTTCCTTTATTGGCTCTTTTGGGATATAGCTTAACCCGTTTGCCACAACCTACGGCACAAGATATAGAACAAAAGAGTAGTCGTGTAACTCTGAATGGCAAGCAACGGAAAGAACTGTTCATCGACTTTATGCCATTTCTTGTATTATTGTTTGTAGCTAACCTAATGTTGGTAGTGCTTAGAGATATTAAGGAAGATTTCCTGGTGAAGATTATTGATATGAACGGACAGTCCTCATGGATGTTTGCGCAGGTAGATACAGTCGTTACATTAATAATCCTGGCGTTATTCGGAGCGATGGTCTTTGTGAAAAGTAACATAAAAGTTTTGGTTGCCCTGCTGGGATTGGTCGTACTTGGGACAGCCACCATGAGTTTTATATCTTTCAATTATGATTCTCTGCAATTGGATGCAATCACCTGGCTGTTTGTCCAAAGTCTCTGTCTGTATATTGCCTACCTCTGTTTTCAAAGCATCTTTTTCGACCGCTTCATCGCCTGTTTCAAGATAAAGGGAAATGTCGGTTTCTTTATTGTGACCATTGATTTTATCGGATATACAGGAACTGTACTTGTCTTGATGTTCAAGGAATTTGCCCATGCAGACATAAATTGGTTGGAATTTTATAATATATTATCCGGTTACGTAGGACTGATCTGTACGGTTGCTTTCACCTGCTCCATGATTTACCTGATACAGCGCTATAAAAAAGAGAAAAACTGAAGAAAGCGAAAGAAGCAGAAATGAACAACGGGATAAAATTAACGAGAGAAGGTATGGAGCCAACTGCTTTTTCACAAATTTGATAAAAGGTGGACGATGAAAATAATAGGACTATATTTGAAATTCTCCTTCCTTCTATCTCTAATACTAACGACTTCCCGGATAACGGCACAGAATCTTCCCGATGGTATACAATATAAAATCACCGGGCGTCTATTAATGGATGGAGGAGTGTATCTGAAGAATCCGAATAACTTTGGCAACGGCACGGAATTTAATGACCTTCGCATCGGTGTAAAAGCTACCTATCAGAACTGGGGAATGAAACTGGAAATGGGATATGCCGGAAACAAAGCAGCCATCAAAGATGCTTTTGCCACCTATTCTTATAAGAATAGTTCCATTCAGATAGGACAATTCTACGAGCCATTCAGTCTCGATATGCTTTGCAGTACATTTGATCTTCGCTTCAACCAATCTCCGGGAGCAGTGCTGGCATTGACAAATAGTCGACGTATGGGAGTAGCCTATTCCTATCGTACCAAACATTACTATCTGTGTGGCGGATTCTTTACCGATAATGATTTGAGCAACCTGAAAAACGCATCGCAAGGATATGCCATTGACGGACGTTTGGTATACCGTCCACTTTATGAGAAAGCGAAACTGATACATATAGGATTGGCAGCTATCCATCGTACACCGGACGGCACGCTTCCCGAAGATGAGAACAGGAATACGTTTACTTATAAATCTCCGGGCGTGAGCACGATTGATAATCGTACATTAATGCAAGCAGATGTAGATCATGCAGCATCCCAATTTAAAATAGGAACCGAACTGCTGATTTACTATCATAAATTCTTTCTTCAGAGTGAATACATCCGCGCCCATGTAAAACGGGAAAAGGGTTTTGAGAACTATACGGCACAAGGAGCTTATCTGCAATGTTCCTGGCTATTGTTGGGACAGAATTATCTGTATGACGAAGAAGTAGCCTGTCCCGGAAGACCGGAAGGAAAGGCACTCGAACTATGTGCCCGTTTCAATTATCTCTCTCTGAATGATGCCGGAATAAAAGGCGGAACACAGAAAGACCTCTCCTTCGGATTGAATTACTATATCAATAAACACATTGCTGTCAAATTGAATTATAGCTACTTCATCCCCGGCTCGCATATCAAAGAGATCGAAAGCACCAACTTTAGTGTAGTACAGGGACGTTTTCAATTCATATTCTAGTACTTGGCAGTTCCATTTGAATAAAGAACCGACTCAATATGCAGAACCGTATGTAAAAAGTAAAAAATAAGAAGACAGAAAAAACTTGAATGTGTCTAGGTAAATCTCCTTTATTGTTCGTAATAGACAATAAAGGAGATTTTTTGCATTGGTTATTTTTTCTATAGTTTCTGTTACCAGTTTGCCAACCTGGGTGGAATAGAAAGTATAGTTTTAGAAAGAACTTCAATAAACAGAATAATTAAAATATAACATAGTTTAGTGATATGAATATAGTAGGAGTTTTATCAGGTAAAAGAAAATGTTTGTTAGCAATAGCTATTGCATTTTCGACATTCGGGAATGCCCAATTAGTAACCTATCCGGAAGGATTGAACACTGGTATGCCACATAATGATGATTATACAGTCAAAGTACGTGAAGCAGGTGGTGAATGGAAAGATGTATTCGAATATGAAGTCCAAGTAGATATGGATCGGGTACAATCTGCTTCAATGGTACAGTTTGATATAGGCAGTCCCGTAGAAGTGATGGTGAAAAAGAACAATGGCACCATTCAGGATGTGAAAATCCGTCCGTTAGCAATAGGTATACAACATACGGTAAACCACAATGCTATCTTTTTTACACTCACTAGACCTCAATGCCTGTCGATTGAGTTTAACGGTGATCGTTTGCATAATCTTCATTTGTTTGCTAATCCTTTGGAAACAGAAACTTATACTGAAAGCAGTGACAAAGTAATGTATTTCGGACCGGGTGTCCATCGTCCGAAAGATTTGCCGAATACACAGATACAGATTCCTTCCAATACTACTGTTTATTTAGCTCCCGGAGCTGTTGTAAAAGCTAAATTATTGATTGACAAAGCTGAAAATGTACGCATTGTCGGGCGTGGTATTCTCGACCATCCGATCCGTGGAATAGAAGTTACTCATTCTAAAAATATATGGATTGACGGTATTACAGTTATAAATCCAGATCACTATACAGTATTTGGTGGTGAGTCTACAGGGTTGACCATCAATAATTTAAAGTCTTTTAGTTGTAAAGGATGGAGTGATGGCATAGATCTGATGTGTTGCAGTGACGTATTAATAGACAATGTTTTTATGCGGAACAGTGATGATTGTATTGCCATCTATGCCCATCGCTGGAACTATTACGGAGGAAGTCGTAACGTGACTTTACAGAATTCAATCCTTTGGGCGGATATTGCTCATCCGATCAACATTGGAGGACACGGTAACCCGGACGATAAGGTTGGAGAGATTCTTGAGAATATAACTGTCCGTAATGTCGATATTCTGGAACATGATGAAGATGATCTTCTTTATCAGGGCTGTATGGCAGTGGATTGCGGTGATAAAAACTTGGTACGCAAAGTATTATTTGAGGATATCCGTGTAGAGAATATTCAGGAGGGAAGATTGTTTCATATTAATGTTCGTTTCAATTCAAAGTATGATAAGCAACCCGGCCGGGGAATTGAAGATATTATTTTTCGGAATATCATTTATAATGGAGTAGGGGAGAATCCATCTCTATTGAAAGGGTTTGATAAAGAACGTTCCGTCAAGAATATCATCTTCGATAATGTGATTATCAACGGCATGAAGATGAAAAATATAGATGATTTTATCACGAATGAATACATAAAGAATATCACAGTCAAATAGCATAATCTGGTATATGAAGTATGAATGGAAAAATCTCTTTGTATTAGGTGCAAACTTCTTTTCTTCTAATATCAAACTTTCTTTAGGTTAAACATAAACTATAAATGCAAGTTTCATTTATATAATTAGAACTTGCAATTATATAAATGAAACTTTCGTTTTTATAATCAAAGCTTGCAATTATAGATTTCTATTAGATAAGAGTAACTTTAGTATTAGAAGGAAAGAACTTTGCAATAGGAAGATAATAACTTATCTATTAATAGATGAGAGCAAAGCTGCACTGGAATCAGAATTAAGGAGTCTGGAAGAGAACCATGAGTATAAATACAAGAGTTTTATTCCCGGGTTTATGCTAATCAAAGTAAATGTTTCATTCACTTTGAACTCCTTTCTATTACTAAATACTATCTTTGCTTATCACTTGTATAAAAAACGAATCGCACTATGATTAACAAAATTATATGGATTATTGGGATTGTATGGATTGGGAATATTCAAAATGGAGTGCAAGCGCAACGACGTAACTTTATCCATCCCGGAATCACCTATACCCAAGGTGATTTAGACCGGATGAAAGCTATGGTCAAGGCGAAACATGAGCCTTATTATTCTACTTTTCTGAAATTAAAGGAATCTCCCTATTCTTCACTCAATACGCAAGTTATCAATCGGGGAAAACAAATCAGAGAAGGATGTTTTAATGCTACTATCGGAGTAGATGGCAGGCGGGCACATGATTTAGCATTGCTTTGGCATCTGACGGGCGATGAGGCTTATGCCCGTAAAGCGGTCGAATATCTGAATGCTAATTCTTATTATACCAATACAAGTAGTCGTGGAACAGGACCATTAGATAACGGAAAAATTTACCTTTTAATTGATGCCGCCGAATTAATGCGTGATTATTCCGGTTGGAAAGTAGAAGACCAGCAACGTTTTAAAAATATGTTGGTCTATCCTGGATATAGCAATACGGAAGATTTCTTTTCCAAATATGCAAATTACTGGGATGATTCAAAGAACGGAGTTACATTCTATTGGAATATCTTTAATTTCGATGCCGCAAGGTTTGGTAATCAAGGACTTTTCGCTGCTCGTGGAATGATGGCAATGGGTATTTACTTAGATAACGAAGTAATGTATGACCGTGCTTACCGTTATTTATTGGGAATGAAGCATCGACCGGATGATTTACCTTATCCTTCAGGACCACCGGTCATTAGCAAAGAACCGATTAAGAAATCACCAACCATGCTTGATTATAAATTGGAAGGAAGAGAAAACAAGATTTCAGATTATGGATACGATGAACAGCTACAGTATTATATCTATCCAAACGGTCAATGTCAGGAGTCGAGTCGCGATCAGGGACATGTATTGGCAGGTATCCACAATTATGTAGCTATCGCAGAAATGGCATGGAATCAGGGAGATTCTTTGTATAATTGTCTCAATAACCGTTTGCTTCTTGGTTTGGAATGGAACTATCGTTATAACCTCTCTAAAGTCCAGACCTATGAAGAGCAAAAAGAGCCTTGGGAACCGACAAGTTATAGTAAGAATTCAAATGAAGTTACCTTTGAGAACGGAAAATTTCTCCAGATAAAAAGCCGTAGTGGACGTTGGGAATCCGTAGCCGTATCTCCTCACGGACGTGGAGACGTAGCAGGTAGTGGCGGAACTCGTGAAATGGCATTGGCGCATTATGCAGTACGTGCTGGATTGCCGGAGGACAACTATACCTGGTTGAAACGTTACCGTGATTATATGATAGAACATCACGGTTGCGAAAACTGGGGGATAGCACCCAACTGGTTTTATGAATGGACTGACTGGGGAACATTGACCAAGCGATTGACTCCCTGGATGGCAGGCGATCCCGTTTCTTTCTCTACGGGAAAGCGTGTATCAGGAATTCATTTGCTACCTTGTGAAATATCGGCTGCCGATTACGATTATTATTGTCTTGCGGAAGATCCCGAAGGGCATACCTATCACAATGTAGGAAAGAAACGTGGCAACGAATACAGACCTGACGGAGCAGTAGAGCTACGAAAAGAAGAAGATAATTACGTCGTTACCCAAATAGAAGATGGAGAATGGATGAATTATACTGTAAGTATTCCTACCGATGGAGATTATACCGTTTATCTTGTTTATCAATCAAAAGGAAATTCTTTATTGTCCGTAGCTTCTGATTCGGAAGTAAAGACAGAACCCATGCAATTACCCAGCTCCGTACAATGGACGGAAAGAGAAATAGGTAAACTCACTCTTCCCGCAGGAGCTTGTGTACTTCGTTTACAGATAGAGCAAGCCGGAAATAAACTCGAAATTCAGAAAATAATAGTAAAGTAGGATAAGGGGATTTGATTCTTCGTTCGTACTTAATAATAGTACTACAAAAAAAGATGGCCATGAAAATTCGAATATGTTTGTTAATCATACTAATGGGATTATTGTATCCGGGTTATATTAGCTCGCAAGAATCCCCTTATGTATTCCGCCAGATTGGAGTTGTCGAAGGATTACCGGATAACTATGTAAAAAGCGTTTTTCCCATTCCCGATGGCCGTATCGGTGTGCGAAGTACTGTGTTATTAAGCCTGTATGATGGTGCGAACTATTCAAATTTTCCTTTCAATATTCATGGCGAATATTCGATAGCATATAATCATATTATTCCCGAACAATATATTGATGCCGACAAACGTTTGTGGATGAAAGAACGCAAGAGCCTACGTGTTTTCGATTTGACTACCGAACAGTACATCTATAACGTAGATTCTTTATTTCAACAATTCGGCTTAAAGGATAAAGTGGCGGACCTGATTATTGATTCAGAGAAACATTGTTGGTTTCTGACGCCGGGTTCCTCTGTCTATATGTACGATGCAGAGACAAAATCAATCGAACAGGTTTGTAGGAATGATGAGTTTATGGAATACTATGGAGGATTACTCGGAGTAGAAAGTCATGGAAAATACAGTTGGATGGTTCATCAGAAAGGGGCTATCCGTTGCTACGATTTAGAAAAGAAACGTTTCGTGCATCAACTTGATTTCCTGAAAGACCAACTGAAACCGGATGACCGTGTGGTTTTGAAGATACTCGATAATGGTGACTTTTGGTTGATGTGGGATCGTGGAGTAGGCTATTATGATTTCTATAATAAAAAATGGAACCAAATTTCAGGTATCCAACTCGGACACTATTCATGGTTTACTTCTATGGACGTGGATAAAGGCGGAAATGCATGGGTAGGAACCGTTATTGATGGATTCTATGTCATTGATATGCACAATTTCTCTGTAACCCGGACACTGGATATTCCTTTATTATCAGGTAATACAGTACGAAACGGTATTCAAAGCATCTATTGCGACCGGGAAAATAATTCCGTTTGGATAGGACTTTATAATCAGGGAATGTGTTATTATCATCCCAGCATGAATAAAATAGTGCTGTACAATAAGAAGATGATAAATGGCGACTGGAAAGGAGAGGAAATCCGCTGTATGCTCGAAACATCTAAAGGAGAAATTCTGATGGGTACTACGCAGGGTGTCTATCGCTATGAACCGGAGACTAAAAGCATGAACAGATTCTATCATGAATTCAGTCAGAAGAATTGCCGTGTACTTTATGAGGACAGCAAGAAGCGTGTTTGGGTCGGAACATACCACGATGGGCTCTACTGCATAGATCATGGAAAGGTACAATCTTACGATTATCCCGATACGGATTATCAGAATGAATTGGATTTCAGTAATATCCGTGTCATGGTCGAAGATTCTTCCGGTCGATTGTGGGTAAGTATATATGGTGGTGTAGGATTATTCAATCCTGAAAACGGGCAAATAAACTTATTGTCCGAACAGTTTCCCGAACTCAAAAAATATAAAGTAGCGAATGCATTGGCCATAGATAATCAATCCCGGTTGGTAGTAGGCAGTGATAACGGACTCTACATTTACGATCCTGCAACGAATAAAATATGGATACCGGAGGAAGACGGCCAGGCTAATTCAATCTTCAATCAGGGAAGTATCAAGTATAATCAGATACTCAAAGACCATGAGGGAACTTTATGGTTTGCTACACAATATGGCTTGAGCGTTTTGACTTACAATGGGCAAAGCTACACATTAGGGAAAGAAGAAGGTCTGTCTAAAGCTATCCTGAACGTAGTGGAAGATAAGAACCATGATATATGGATTTCGACAGTCACTTCTATTTATAAGATAAAGGTAGACAGAAGAGCAGATAAATACAGTTTTCATGTAATCAGCTGTCTGTCGGAAGATGAAATCCGTCAGGATGATTTATATAGTTTCCCTTCGTTAATGACCAGGGATAATCAGCTTTTTCTGGGGCTGATGAACGGCTTTATCGCTTTCTCACCAGAAAACATGATAGATAATCAGTGCCTCAATCGTCCTCTGTTTACCTCATTCCGCTTGTTTAATGTTCCGGTTGTTTCGGGCGAAACATATAACGGACGTGTCTTATTTGATAAAGCATTAAGTTATTCGGACGAAGTACAATTAAAATATGATGAGAACTATATCACACTTGAGTTCTCCGGTCTGAACTTCCCTAATCCTTCTCAAACCTCTTTTCGTTACCAACTGGAAGGATTTGACAAGGAATGGACGGAAACCCTTTTTGAGAATGGACAAGGACGTGTTGTCTATAATAATCTCCCTTCGGGTGAATACATCTTCCGTGTGTCCGCTGCCGGAAACGACCGGATATGGGGACCGGAGTCTGCATTCAAAATTGTAATTCATCCCCCGTTTTGGGATACACTGGCCGCTCGTGTTTTCTATGCAATTTTAGGTGTTCTCTTAATCTTCGGGCTGATCTACGTAATAAACCGCCGCAACCGGCAGAAGATGATTCGTATGCAAGAAGCGGAAGCGTTGAAGCAGAAAGAGGAACTGGATCAGATGAAATTCCGTTTCTTCACAAATATAAGCCATGAACTCCGTACTCCGCTGACGTTGATTATCACACCATTGGACATGATGATACGTCGATTGACAGACGATGCGATGAAAAAACAACTGAATACCATCTATAAGAATGCTCAAAACCTATTGTCATTGGTGAATCAGCTACTCGATTTCCGCAAACTGGAAATGAAAGGAGAGAGGTTGCATCTGATGAACGGCGATATGGAGGAATTTATTGTTTCGGCCTATAACAATTTCATGCCAATGGCGGTAGAGAAGCATCTTAACTTTGTGAACCAATCGGAACACAGAGCGCTTTATATGTTCTTCGACCGGGATAAGGTACATAAGATTGTGAATAATCTCTTGTCCAACGCCTTCAAATATACGCCGGAAGGCGGGACGGTAAACTTACTGCTTGCAACAGAAGAGATAGAAGAAAGAAACTACGTGAGAATATCCGTATCCGACACTGGAATCGGAATATCTGAATCAGACCTTCCCTATATCTTTGACCGTTTCTATCAGGTAGGAAATGAAGGGGACGAAAAAATAGGCAGTGGCATCGGACTTCATTTGGTCAGGGAATATGTAAATATACATGGTGGCCGTATTAAAGTGGACAGTCAGATAGATCGCGGATCAGTATTCACCGTTTGGTTGCCGATGGATCTGAAACCGGAACCGGACGAACTGCCGGAAGAAATCATCGGAACGGAAACACCGGACGTTAAAGAGAAAGAAACCACTACATCTACAGTCGATGATAACCTGAAGAAACTGTTGTTAGTGGAGGACAATCAGGAATTCCGTACTTTCCTGAAAGAACAGTTGGAAGATTTCTATCAGATTATTGAAGCGGCAGACGGCGAGGAAGGAGAGCGAAAAGCAATAGAAGAAAATCCGAACCTGATAATCAGTGACATTATGATGCCGAAAGTAGACGGTATCGAACTTTGCCGTCGGATCAAGACGAACGTGCAGACTTCCCATATACCTGTGATATTATTGACAGCCCGCACCGCTGATGATATCAAGATTAACAGCTATGAAGTAGGAGCAGACTCTTATATGTCGAAACCTTTCAACTTTGATATGCTCATGGTACGCATCGAAAAGCTGATAGAGCAACAGGAAAAAAGAAAACAGGAATTCCGTAAAAACATAGAAGTAAATCCGAGTGCTATCACTATCACTTCGGTAGACGAACAACTCATACAGAAGTGTCTGGAATACATAGAAAAGAACATGGACAATCCGGAATATGGTGTAGAAGAGTTGAGTGGCGATTTGGGTATGGTGCGTATGAGCCTTTACCGTAAGTTACAATCCATCACCGGACACACGCCGACGGACTTTATCCGCAGCATCCGTTTGAAACGGGCGGCACAGTTATTACAAGGAAGTCAGTTGCCGATTGTTGAAATAGCGAACCGGGTAGGATTCAGTTCACCCAGCTATTTCTCGAAGTGTTTTAGAGAAATGTTCGGGATGTTACCTAAGCAATATGCCGAAGAATCGGGAAGAAAAGAATGACATTGTGCTTGTATTTGTAGTTTAATTATTACATTTGCGCTGAATAAGTGAGATAATTGTAAGATCTTGTTCACATTGGGGCAGAAGAAGTTTTATTTTATAATATATATTGATATGAAAGTATTAGTTTTAATTTCGTTGGTAGGAGGTTTGATGTTATCCTCTTGCGGAGGTAGCAGCTCAAAAAATAATGCGAATGACAAAGAAGTAAATCCGGCAGATACTATCTATTTGGGCGACTTGCGTGAAAAGTTTGCAGGTGACAGCATTTTCTTTAAAGTAGTGGCACCGGATTTGATGTTGATGGATTATCAGTATTTCTGGCCGGCAACAGAATCAGAAGCGGTAGAGAAGGGACTGACAAAAGAATACTATAAACGTGTGAAGAAAGAAATCACCGATACGAATGAAGCGATCAAAAGAGGTGTGATGAAAGGTGCGAACGTAAAACGTATACCGGATTTTCAGGCATCACAGGAGAATAAATAATGAATCCTTCCGGATGAAAGCTTTCATCCATGCAAATATAAGAACAGGGGAGTCGTCAAATGTAACGACATCCCCTTTTTTATTGGTGTGACGGTTAGATTTATCCCGATGAAATGGGAAGTTTTTGCAAAAATATACGCTTGTTACGATAGTTTTGTTATCTGTTACTTTTGTGATATTTGAATTCGAAACTTGTTCCTACTTTTGTATCATCGTTAAACGGATAAATTTAATGCCATGAATAAACAGCAAGCTACATTTGACGACTTCTTCTCTGAATGCTATCTTAAATATAAGGAGTATATCAAGAACTATATCGCTATCCGCATTTGCCATCCGCATGAAGCGGAAGATTTGGCACAGGATGTCTTTGTCCGCTTTTGGGAACACAGGGCATTCGTGAACAAAGATACAGTCTGGTCTTTGCTTTTTACCATCGCTCGCAACATAGTAACCGATAAAATCCGTCGTTATTATAAGCAGGAAGATTTCGTCGCCTACATATATAATAGGATGGAAGATACCAGCCGGAATACTACAGAAGATACCGTTCATTATCGTGAATTAAAGAAGATGCATGACCAGGTCATGGAAACTCTTCCTGTCAAACGCCGTCAGATTTATGAACTTAGTTTCAATCATGAACTCTCTTGTCCTGCCATTGCAGGAAAGCTGTCCTTATCTCCCCGTACAGTAGAATGTCAATTATTACTGGCTCGTAAAACGGTTCGTTCTTATTTGAAAAATGAATTCTCCCAAGTCGGTTAAATACCAGATTCGGAAAACACATATTAACTTTAACAATTTAATAGTATTATGGAAATTAAATCCAAATTCTTATGTTCAAAAGGAGTCGCATTGGCTTTCGCCATGCTGCTGGGTGGTTCACCCGGTGTATTGCTCTATGCAAATGATTCTGTAGAAGAGAGTTTGATGGTAGTCCAGACGGGCCGCACCATCAAAGGACTTGTGACAGATGCGAATGGTGAACCACTAATTGGTTGTAATGTAGTGGTCGTGGAAAGCAATGCAGGAGTAATTACCGATGTTGACGGTCGGTTTACGCTGAATATTCCTACTGATGCCAAACAGATAAAAGTTAGCTATATCGGATATGTAGATCAGATCATTAACCTTCACGACCGCTCTGATTTTAAGGTAGTATTAAAGGAAGATAATAATGCACTGGACGAGGTTGTTGTAGTGGGTTATGGTACGCAGAAAAAAGCGACGTTGACAGGGGCGGTAGAATCGGTAAGTAGTAAAACATTGCAGAGTCGTGCTATTACTAATGTGGGTGCAGCCTTACAAGGAGCTACTCCGGGTCTGGTTGTGACCCGTTCATCCACTCGTCCGGGTAATGAAGGTTTGAATTTTCAGATTCGTGGCGCGACATCCATCAATGGAGGTAGCCCGCTGATTGTCATTGACGGTGTGCCTGCATTGAATTCGGTTTCCTTCCAGAACTTAAATATGGATGATATAGAAAATATCAGTGTTTTGAAGGACGGTGCAGCATCTATCTATGGAGCGAAAGCTGCCAATGGTGTTATCCTTGTTACGACGAAAAAAGGTAAAGGTAAGGCTACGGTAGATTATAATTTCAATATGCGTTTCACTACCAACGGTATTATGTCCTATTCTCCGTCTATGCAGGAATATGCTACTATGTGGATAGAAGCCAATAAAGAAATGGAAACTAAGGATTGGTGGAACTGGGGAGAAGATACTTTACGGAAAATGCAGACCGGATATGAAGGCATCTATCACACCGTTGATGCGGGATGGGGTGATCTTTTTATAGGCAATGCCAACCGCTTGGAAGAACTGTTTGCCCGTCGTTATTCTTATCAGCACAACTTGAGTGTGTCGGGTTCGACAGAAAAGTCTGATTACCGTATCTCTTTAGCGTATGCAGATAACCAGGCTAACCTGGCTGTAGCTTATGACGGACAGACACAGATCAACTTGCGTTTGAATTATGGAGTGAAGTTGACCGACTGGTTCAGACTGGAGACTTCTGCCAGCATGATTAAGACAGATACAAGTACTCCTTCTACGGGTATTGACGCTAATATGTATGCTTATGATCCTCCTTTCTTTCCAGCTAAGAATCCTTATGGACAGTGGTATTCTATCTTCGGAACTAGAGGGGAACGTCAGCCGGTAGCTGCCATTTCGGATGGTGGGCGCGATGATAAAACAAATCTGACTACCCGTGTAGACTTGAAAGCAACAATTGATATATGGAAAGGGATTAGTTTTGAAGGTATGGCTTCTTTCCAAAATGAAGAATATCGTCGTGACCGCTACGTTATTCCGGTACAGGTATATGACTGGTTCGGAAATCCGGTACGTACTATCGTGGCTACCCAGCAGACTCTGGATAATTCGGCAGGAGTATTTCCTTTAAAAGATACAAACAATCCGGCCTATTTGATGGAAGCTAATAATCAGCTTTATCAATACTATTCCGGCTTGCTGAAATATAATCGCACTTTTGCCGATGTACATAATGTATCGGCTACCCTGGGTATCAATGCCGAGAAGTGGACACTGAAGAAACTTTCGGCAGCTCGTGAAACGATGGAAGATTCGGGTGTTTACGATCTTGAACTGGCAGGTGGAAAGAGAAATAGTAGTGGAGGAAAGACACAAACCGGCACCTATTCTTATCTTATGAGGCTGAATTACAACTATGCAGAGATATATTTGGCAGAATTCCTGGGACGTCGGGATGGTGATTCCAAATTTGCTCCGGGGTATAAGTTCCGCAATTTCTTCTCCGGTTCTTTGGGATGGGTCTTTACAGCTGAAGATTTTATGAACTTTATCACTCCGGTTGTCAGCTTCGGTAAGGTTCGTTTAAGTTACGGTAACTCTGGTAATAATGGTGGTTTGGGCGACTTTTCATACCTCTCGTTGATTAGTCAGGGTAATACTGCTTTTGGTACCAATGTATCCCAGCAAGTATCTTCCAGTTTTGCCAATGGCGGACTGATTAGTTTTGATACGACATGGGAACGTGTGGAACAGAAAAATATAGGTATCGACTTGAACTTCCTGAATAACCGTCTGACTGCCTCTTTCGACTACTTTATCAAGGATAATATCGGAATGCTTTCTAATGTTACTTATCCGGGAGTGTTGGGAGGAACGGCCCCTAAAACTAATAGCGGACGTCTGAATGTAAAAGGATGGGAAGTTACTGTAGGCTGGCGCGACCAAGTTAAAGATTTCTCTTATTATGCCAACTTCAATATCGGAGATAACAAAAGCTTGCTTAAAAATGTAGAGGGAGCTGATACTTATACTGCAGGTACAAACAATGTCAACGGGTATCCGCTGGGAGCCTTCTTCCTCTATCGTACAGATGGTTTCTTTAAAGATCAGGAAGAAGTAGATCGCTACTATGCGCTGTATGGCGGAAAAGGAGATTTGCTGAATGTTGGAAAGAATAGCGACAGGCAGTTGCGTCCGGGAGATGTGAAACGCATCGACTTGAATGGAGACTATAAGATTAGTGGTGATGGAAGTGCTGGTAGCGATTTGCAGTATGTCGGTGACTCTGCTCCTCACTTTGTATTCGGATTGAACCTGGGAGGTTCGTGGAAAGGCATCGACGTCAGTGCTATGTTCCAGGGAGTAGGAAAGCAGTTTATTCTGCGTAAAGACTATATGGCTTATCCGTTCCGTATGCGTACCACTAACCAAAACCCGACATATATTGGCAAAACGTGGACAAAAGAGAATCCTAATGCCGAATTTCCTCGTTTGACTACGAACTCCACGTTGGCTCAATGGAACTATGAAAACAATGATTATATGCTTCAGAACAGTCGCTACATTCGTTTGAAAACATTAGTTGTCGGTTATACATTACCGCAGATATGGACACGCAGAGTGAAACTTGAGAAAGTACGTGTATATTTCTCCGGCAACGACTTGTGGGAAGCAAGTAGCATCCGCGACGGTTTCGATCCTGAAATGGGGGCTGCTTCCAATACCGGTGGATATCCGTTTGCCCGCACCTGGTCGTTTGGATTGAATGTTACCTTATAAAGTATGTATGAACTAATCGATAAAAAGAAGACAGTATGAAGAAAATAATATATATATTGGCATGTAGTTGTTTGCTGGGACTCAATGCCTGTCAGGACTCATTTCTTAATTTAGATCCGCTGGACTCAAAGACAGACGCGGTTTATTTCAAAACGCCGGAGCATTTCCGTGAGTATGCCAACGGTTTATATTCTCAATTGATCGGCTGGCGTTCGAGTATCCTTGACCACATGGACATCCAGTCTGACCTTATAACGAATCCGTCCAATCAGTGGAATATTGGTCATGGAACCATCAACGTAGGATATGATGATAGTCGTTGGACAAGTCTTTACGGTAATATTCGGGCAGACAATATGTTGTTGGAGAAAGCGGCAACCTATGCAGGTGACCAATCGGCACTTACACAGTATATCGGTGAAGCGTATTTCTTCCGTGCCTACAATTATTTCTATCTGTTACAATATTTTGGAGGAGTACCTATCCTGACTAAGTCTCTTGATACGGAATCTCCTGAACTATATTATCCTCGTAATAGTCGTTATGAGGTGGTAGACCTGATTCTTTCCGATCTTCAGCAGGCTATTGATAAGCTGCCCATTGAGCAGAATATCGCTTCTTCAGACAAAGGACACATCAGTAAGCAGGGAGCGAAAGCTTTCAAAGCACGTGTATTGCTATACGAGGCTACATGGCGTAAGAATGTGGGAACAAAAGCTGATTTTGAAGGTTCGGCAGGGCCGGCATCCGACCAAGTGAACGCATTCCTCGAAGAATGTATTACCTTGTCGGAAGAAGTGATGAAAGATCAGGCTTATTCTCTGTGGAACTATAACAGTGATACGAGAATGAATAACATGAGTAACCGTTACCTCTTCTGTATTGAAGATGCGGAAAGCAATCCCGGTGGTTATGGCAGAGAAACGAATAAGGAATTTATCGTTTATTCTGTATTCGACCGTGATGCAGCTCCCGGTAAGTTTCAGCTAAATCTGAATATGGCGTATGTTTATCCAAGCAGAAAGTTAATGGATATGTTCCTTTGTAAAAATGGATTGCCGGTCTGTGAAAACAATGAGCAATTCGGTGGTTATCATACTCCGACTGCTGAATATAAAAACCGTGATTACCGCATGGAAGCTTATGTAGGAAAGAGTGCGGATAATATGACTTTGAATGGAACTTCCGGTTATGGAAACATGAAATTTATCACTTATAAGCCTGCCCAAGAGCGTGAAGAATCTGCCAATTACTCAATACTTCGTCTGGCAGAGGTCTATCTGAACTATGCCGAAGCAGTAATGACACGTTATAATAAAATAGAAGATACTCAACTGGATGCTTCTGTAAATAATCTCCGCAGACGTGCCAATGTGGCTTCGCTCACAAATGCTTTGGTAGATCAGATTATTACACTCACCGGTTCTACGAAATCACATGAAGAAGTGATGATGGACGAAATCCGTCGTGAACGGGCAGTAGAGCTTTATATGGAAGGTTTCCGTTTCGACGATTTGAAGCGTTGGGGAACACTGGGAAAAGAACTGAACCAACCCCGTTGTGGCAGAGTATTGGGTGGAGTGGGTTATGCCACTACATTCAGGGATGCCAACGGTAACAATCTTTCTACTTACAACTCCAGCGCTTATGTGAATGGTGAGTTGAAAATAGAGACGGGACATGGTGAACTGTCGTGCGTACTTCTTTCCAAGAAATCGGATAGCTCACTCTCTTCACGGCATTACTTGTATCCCATTCCGCAACATCAGATTAACTTGAATCCTAATCTGAAGCAGAATCCGGGTTACTAAATCACTTACTAATCTATATATATGAACGATATGAAATACTCATTAATAAAAAATACGCTTGGCCTATTGGCTCTGATTTCTTTTCCGGTATTGTTTGCCGGATGCGAGCAGGATGCTAAATTTAAGACTTATGTATATCCTACGGCAGAAATATCGGAGATGTATCCCAAGCTGGGATATGCAGCAGAAAAGGTCACATTTACAGGAACTAACTTCGGTGACCGGAAAGAAGCTTTGAAAATTGCTTTTGGAGGAGTAGCAGTGAGTAATATTTTGTCTTGCAATAACAACTGTGTAGTGGTAGAAGTTCCGGAAGGAGCAGTAGCGGGAGAAGTGACTTTGCAGACATGGAACAATGAACCTATCACTGTGGGGACATTCAAGGTGTATCCTACTCCTATGGTTGAGGAAATTTTTTCACACAATACGGAATATGGCTCGAATATGGCTGTCGAAGGTGATTTGGTAACCATAAAAGGTGCAAACTTCGGTACTGATAAGAGTTTGGTTGAGGTGAAGTTTAATGGAACGGTAGCTCCGATAGAATCTTTAGTGGATGAACAGATTGTTGTCAGAACTCCGGCATATACATCAGGACTGGTCACTGTTACCATTCGCCCCGAAACGAATGCTAATAGCATAGTACTGACCGGTACGGGACTGATGGATCCGCAGGCAACGGGTGATGTGACATCTATTTTCTTGCAGAACAGCGTTGCGCCGTTCAGTCCGAGTGGTGCAGTGGGAACGTGGGCGATAGCTACTGGTTGGCATACATCCGGAGGTTTCGATGGTGCAACCACTCTACAGTTTACGGAAGAAAATCCTGACGGTTTGTTTGTTTTGGAATGTTGGGGTAGCAATAAGAAGGAAAATGCGAAGATATATCAAGTTGCTACCTTGCCAAAAGGAGATTATGTATTCGAGTTGGATTTTGTGCAAATAGCAAAAGAAGCAGGTCGTTTCGGTGTACATTTTGTGATAGCTGAAGGTGATGGAACTATCCCCAACCTGGTAGCTAATGGAGATATATTTGACGCTGCGGACGAAAATGTAGGGAAAGTGATAGGGTCTTATGCTATCACAGGTTCCATGGATCCGCACACGAAAGAAATCGCTGTCCATTTGGATGAAACGAAACAACTGACTATGGGATTTGTAACCCAGTTGAACAATAAGGGAACGGTGAAACTTTCGGCTATCAGGATTAATAGAGAGATGGCTACTGGTAACTAAGACTAAAAAGAAGATTTATGAAAAAAGTATATTATAGCTTATTCTTATTGTTGTCCTTGTTTATATGGACATCATGTGATAAAGGTGGAGAAGAAATAGTAGACCTGAAATATGAGGGACGCGCGGTTAGTGTGTCCAGCATATCTCCGGTGGCAGGTTACATCGGTGAAGAACTGACGATTAACGGAAAACAGTTCGGGGTATCTCCGGAGTTGATGAAAGTTTTCATTGGTGAAGATGAAACGGAGATTGTTTCCTGCTCGGAAGAACGATTGGTGGTGAAAGTACCTGAAGGAGCGACATCCGGAAAGATCATATTGAATCTTTTAGGGAATACGTATGTATCGGAGCTCACTTATGAGGTGCTCGGTCAACCGTCTGTTACGGCAATCTCTCCTGAAATGGGCTTTACCGATGATGAAATTACGATTATCGGTAATAATCTGGGCTCTACTCTGCCTGCTGTAAAATTAGTATTCACCGGAACAAAAGAAACAGCGCAAGTCGTTTCTTGCGAGAATACGAAGATTGTAGTGAAAGTGCCGTCGAAAGCCGTTACCGGTCCTGTTGATTTGACTATCTCGAAACAGCATGTTAATACTCCTTTGAGCGGTGAATCCGGTGAGTTCACAGTATTGCAACATGCTTCGTTTACCGGAATATCTGCCGGAAGCGGTTATCGTGGTGCAACGATTACATTGAAAGGTGAAGGCTTTGTGGGTACAGAAGAGAAGCCGTTGAAAGTCTACTTCGGAGATGCCGAAGCCAAAGTCGTTAGCTTTACGGATAAAGAGATTGTGATAATTGTTCCGGAAGAAGCAACGGACGGTGATAATGGCGTGATGGTAGAAACGGCCTATGAATTGATAGAAGCTGTTCAGGTATTTAATGTTCTTCCTTCTCCGAAAATTACTAATGTCTCTAGCAGTGAGGAATATATAGGTGCAGAAGTGACTATTACTGGCGAGAACTTCCCGGAAGAAGTAAAGAATATAAGAGTACAGTTTGGTGGTGGCGAAGCTACTATCGTTTCTAACTCGACGACAGAACTGGTTGTGAAAGTAGCTGCTCCGGCAAATGATGTGTTTGGAGAAGTTGATTTAACAGTATCAATATCAGATGTGACTTTCTATACAGGCAAATTTACGGTGAAAGAAACTCCTTATATTATTTCTGTAACTTCTGCCAATGTGATGAGTCATAAATTAGTTCGGGTAGGTGATGAAATTACGGTAACCGGGAAGGGACTTACCTCTGACGGTATAGTTACTATTGGTGGAATAAAGGTAGAACCTGTGTTCAACAGTAATAATGAGTTTAAGGCAACTATACCGGAAGGATTTACGGGTGGTAAGGTAGTCTTGAAGTACGAAGCGATTTCTGTTCCTATCATCAGCGATGATGAGTTGACGCTGTTGACCGAAGAAATGGATGTTACGGAGTTTGTATTACAGAATTATAAGCAACCGTTCACACCGGTGGAAGGAACTACGTATAAGGGGATGTCTGCTCCTTTGGGATGGTCATGCAATGCTCCTTACACAGGTCGCGGAATGATTTTGACGAATGGAACTACTTATTTACAGTGTCAATCCGGTTGGGATGAAGGGAAGAAAGAAAATGGAAAGCTGTATCAAGTCAAGACACTTCCTAAAGGAAAATATAAGTTTGTATTAGACATTGCAGAAGTTTTCTTTAATACTGGACGTTTCACAATTCACTTCCTGGTAACTAAAGGTAATAATACATTCCCTGATTATGCGAGAGAAGAGAATACAAGCACTGGTAAGCATTGGGTATATGATGACCCGAATCACATCGTGCTGGCTGAAGCATTACTTTCTAATTTGAGAGTTACTTTAGGAACGACTCTTGAAAAAGTAGAAGTTGAATTTGAATTATCCGAAACGACGGAAGTAACGATGGGATTCCTTACTATGTTGGGTGGTCAAGGCGGAATGAAAGTATCTGCAATCAGTACAGTTTGGCTTGGCGAATGATTATCTTAATTAGAAAAAGAAAAACATTATGAAAAAAATATATTACTTAGTTACAGCATTGGCATTAGTGTCAACAACATCATGCGGTGACGGATTTAATTTTCCGGAAGTGGGAGCAGAAACTGATTTATATAAAATACCTCTGCCGGAAACGAGTTTGGTAGAGGTGGAATCGAAAGACGTGTCAGTGGCAATGGATCATGTAGGTGGTCTGCATACGGAAGAAGACTTCGAACGTATCCGTGAAAAGTTGAAAGCTGGAGAATCTCCGTGGGTAGAAGGGTATGAACTGTTGAAGAACAGTAAATACGCCCAGCTAAGTTTTCAGACTTATCCTACTGAAATAATCGTCAGAGGTGGAGGCAGTGGAGAAAACTATATGAATGCGGCTCGTGGAGCCGCCGCTGCTTATCAGTTGGCACTACGTTGGAAGATCGAGGAGAACGGGCAATATGCAAAGAAAGCTGTGGAAATTCTGAACAAATGGGCGAAAACCTGTATAGGTTTAGGAGGAGATTCTAATGTCTCTTTAGGTGCCGGAATCTATGGACATGAATTTGCCATAGCAGGAGAACTGTTGAGAGGATATGCAGGATGGGCTCCTAAAGATTTTGCTGCCTATCAGCAATGGATGCTTTCCGTTTTTTATCCGGCAAACAAAGATTTTCTGGTTCGTCATCACGGCACAAATCCTTTACACTATTGGGCTAATTGGGGATTGTGTAACATTGCTTCAACAATGGCAATCGGTATTTTGGCAGATCGTCGTGACATTTATAATGAAGCTATCGAACATTTCCAGATCGGTGAAACAAACGGTCGCATCACACTGGCTATCTATCATGTGTATGATGGCGCTTATGCCAACTTTGCACAGTTGCAGGAGAGTGGACGTGACCAAGGGCATACATTGATGTGTGTCGGGTTACTTGGAACTATTTGCCAGCTTGCATACAATCAGGGAGATGATTTTTTCGCCTATAAAGATAATATGTTTTTGAAAGCATGTGAATATGCGGCATGTTTCAACTATACGAATGACGGAGTGCCTTATACATTATATACGTGGAATCAACAGAATGCATGGGGCGGAATATCTCCGGTAGAACAACCGGAGCTGGGTACGACAGGACGAGGAAACTTGAGGCCGATATGGGCGCTTCCTTACTACCATTATGCCAAGGTGAAAAATGTATTGGATACAAAGGTGAAATATTCACTTATAGGTCGCGATAGAGCTTTTCCGGAAGGTGGGGGTGGCAACTATGGTGAGACCAGCGGTGGTTTTGACGCTCTCGGTTTCGGAACTTTAATGTTTGCAAGATAAAAATAGATTGATAGGTATGAAGATATTGACAAGACTGATAACTGTATTTTTATTGTTGTTGCTCGGATGGAATGGCATCCGAGCGGAGATAGTGGTATATCCCGTACCGATGGGTATCTACTACGCTCGTCACAACGACGATTACACAGTAAAAGTGCGGCAAGTGGGTGAGAAAGATTGGGTAGACCTTTTCGAATACAACGTTAAGGTGGATATGGATACCAAGTCGGATGCTACAATGGTGCAGTTTGATTTCTCCGGTAAAGTGGAACTGTTGGTGCAGAAAAATAACGGAGACGTCCGCTCGGCAGTGGTGCGTCCTCTATCCAAAGGCATTCAACCGGAGATAGACGGGAACTTTCTTCTGTTTACGTTGGATAAACCGCAAAAGCTCTCCGTAGAGTTTAACGGCGATCGTTTGAATAATCTGCATGTATTTGCCAATCCAATTATAGAGAATGTCCCCGACAAGAATGATCCGAACGTGATGTATTTTGAATCCGGGATACATGAACCTACCGATGTGGCAGACAAATGTTTCCGTATTCCTTCTAATACCACGGTCTATCTGGAAGGTGGAGCAGTGTTGAAAGGTTGCCTTACTTGTGATAGTGTAGAAAATGTGAAGATTTTGGGGCATGGTATGTTACTTGAGCCGCAACAGGGAATATCAGTAGCATACTCTAAAAACGTATTGATTGATGGAATTACCGTTGTCAATTCACGTCACTACACCGTTTCCGGCGGACAATCTTCCGGCATCACCATCAAAAACCTGAAATCATTCAGCTATCAGGGATGGAGTGACGGACTGGATTTCATGTCTTGCTCTGATATTATGGTGGATGATGTCTTTCTGCGTAATTCTGACGATTGCCTTGCTTTCTATACTCATCGCTGGAATTATTATGGAGATTGTAGGAATGTATGTGTTCAGAACTCTACTCTTTGGGCTGATATTGCACATCCTATTAATATTGGTACGCATGGCAATACAAAGACAGGTGACGAAGTGCTTGAAGATATGCTATTCAAGAATATAGATATTCTGGAACACGACGAGGATGACCGGGATTATCAAGGTTGTATGACTATCAACGTTGGCGACCATAACTTGGCACGTAATATCACATTCGAGGATATTCGGGTAGAGAATATTCAGGAAGGACAATTATTTCATCTTCGGGTGATGTATAATCAAAAGTATAATACTGGGCCGGGACGGGGTGTGAAGAATATTGTGTTCCGCAATATTTCCTGTACAGGCAAATATATCAATCCTTCGCTGATAGAGGGGTATGATAAAAACCGTAAAATCGAGAATGTCCTGTTCGAGAATATCGTATTGAACGATAAGCGGGTGACTTCGCTGGAAGAATTGAATGTGAATAAAAAGGATTTTGTAGAGAAAGTGAGAATAAAGTAGTTATTTTCATAAAGTAATTTTTCAGATTAAGTTTTATTCAAATAAAAGTTGAAAAACTTTTATTTGAATAACTTAATTGTGCTTTGTATATTTGTGAAGAAACATACAAGATTGAATCTTGGCTTAATTTGAGTACCATGAAAAAAAGTATTTTGCTTTTCCTCTTTACTTTGGCGGGTTGGATATTATATGCACAGGAATATCCTAAAGTGATAATTCCGGGTGACTATGCTGATCCAAGTATCGTACGGGACGGAAGTGATTATTATATGACGCATTCTCCCTTTTACTATGCACCGGGATTCCTGATCTGGCATTCTCGGGATTTGATAAATTGGAAACCGGTGTGTCGTGCTTTGTCGGCTTGGGAAGGTTCTGCCATGGCTCCTGATTTGATAAAATATAAAAATAGATTCTATATTTACTATCCATCTGCCGGAACTAACTGGGTAACTTGGGCGGACGATATTAAAGGTCCATGGAGTGAACCGGTGGATTTGAAAGTTTCCGGCATTGATCCCGGGCATATTTCCGATGAGAATGGTAACCGTTATCTGTATGTAAATGAAGGTGAAGTAGTCCGCCTGACGGATGACGGACTAGCCACAATCGGAGAGAAAAAAGCAGTATATGCAGGTTGGGAATATCCCAAAAGCTGGGATACTGAATGTATGTGTCTCGAATCACCCAAACTGAACTATCGGGATGGCTACTATTATATGACATCCGCACAAGGTGGAACGGCAGGGCCTGCTACCAGCCACATGGTTGTTTCCGCCCGTTCCAAAAATGTCATGGGACCTTGGGAAAATTCACCTTATAACCCTATTGTCCATACCTATAGTGCAACTGATAACTGGTGGTCTAAAGGTCATGGTACATTAATCGATGATGTAAACGGTAACTGGTGGATTATTTATCATGCCTATGCGAAAGGATACCATACGCTGGGACGTCAAACCCTACTCGAACCTATCGAATGGACTAAAGATGGATGGTACCGTACAAAACCGACAGCTACCCCGATACAAACAGATAAACTGATAAAACACGGATTACATCTGTCTGACGACTTTGAAGGTCCTGAACTGGGTATTCAATGGACTTTTTGGAAAGAATATGCACCCCAGGCTTTGACATTTAAACAACGAACATTATGGATAGATGCCAAAGGTACTACCCCGGCTGACGGACGATTGCTGTTGACGACTGCCGAAGATAGAAACTATGAAACGCAAGTCGAGATTAATGTCGGTAAAGAGAATATAGCAGGGCTCATCTTATACTATCGTGAAAAAGCCTATGCAGGAATAGTATCCGATGGAAAGAAGTTCACTATCTATCAGAATGCGGATAAGAAAATAGACTTACCCAACACATTAGGGAAGCGATTTACCGTAAGACTTCAGAATCAGGGAAATAATGTCCGGATTATGGTCAGCAAAGACACTAAGACATGGACTACCCTGATAGAAAATATGGATGTTTCACAACTCCATCACAATAACTATTACGGCTTTTTTGCTTTGCGTATCGGTCTGCTCTCTGCGGGAAAGGGAAGTGCGGGATTCAGTCAGTTCCGTTATAAAAATGCCATTCCCCAGGAAAAGGATATGAGTGCTTACCTGATGGTATTCCACAAAGATGAAACCCATGGACTTTATATGGCTATTAGTCGTGATGGCTATACATTTACTGCCTTGAATGATGGTGAACCGGTGATTGCAGGAGATACAATCGCCTGGCAGAGAGGTATTCGTGACCCGCATATCTTCCGTGGTCCGGATGGTGCGTTTTATCTTGCAATGACCGATTTACGTGTTTTTGCACAAAGGGATGGTTATCAGGATACAGAATGGGAACGTGACGGGCGTGAATATGGTTGGGGGAATAATCGGGGGTTAGTATTGATGAAATCATGGGATTTAATAAACTGGAAACGTACTAATATCCGCTTCGACAAACTATCTGCTGGATTGAGCGAGATAGGTTGTGTCTGGGCACCGGAAGTAGCGTATGATGATAAGAATGGGAGACTGATGATTTACTTCACTATGCGTTTTAAAAATGAAGCAAACAAACTTTATTATGTGTACGTGAATGATGAATTTGATAAAATAGAAACACTTCCGCAAATTTTATTCGAGTATCCTAGTGAGAAGGTTTCGGCCATAGATGGAGACATAACAAAAGTAGGTGATAACTATCATCTGTTCTATGTCTCCCATGATGGAGAAGCAGGCATTAAACAAGCTGTTTCGAATCGGATCAATGGCGACTATGAATTTGATTCCCGTTGGTACGATTTGGAACCAAAGGCTTGCGAAGCCCCTAATGTATGGAAACGTATCGGAGAAGATAAATGGGTGTTGATGTACGATGTATATAGCATTCATCCTCACAACTTCGCCTTTGTTGAGACCTCGGACTTTGTGAACTTCAAGAATTTGGGACGTTTCAACGAAGGAGTGATGAAAACAGTTCATTTTACCTCTCCTAAACATGGAGCCGTTATACATTTAACTGCTGAAGAAGTTGATAAACTGGAGAATTATTGGCAGAAGAATAAAAGAAAATATATTCCGATGCCATCTGTACAAATGAATATAATTACAAAATGAAAAGAAACATTTACCTTTTATTCCTTATATTGATATACAGCTTGCCAAGCGCAGCCGATACTCTTTTTCAACTGAAAAAGCTACAAGTGGAATATGCTGTAACTCCGTTAGGGATTGACGTAGAGAAACCCCGTTTCAGTTGGCAGATGGAAGGAATGGCGAGTGAAAGAGGATTGTTGCAGACAGCCCGTCAAATAATAGTGACCGATGAGGCCGGTATGCAAGTATGGGATTCAAAGAAAATCACAGATGATAAATCCTTGAATATCGAATATGCCGGACTTCCATTGAAAGCTGCTACCCGCTATCAGTGGACGGTTCATGTATGGGATATGAAACATAGAAAAACATCCGCTTCTTCCTGGTTCGAAACTGGGCTGATGAGTAGCGATCATACTTATCAGGGATGGGATGGTGCGAAGTGGATTGGGGCAGGCGATAAGGACAGAACTTTCTACTCTCATTATCTTCCGGTTTTTAAGTTGAACTTCTCTTTGCAGTTGGACGAAGCATCGAAAACTACCCATTCGGGATTTATTTACGGGGCAAATGATGAACGTTTGATGGAACGGTACAAGAATCTCTATCAGTTGAAAAACCCAAAAGACGAATCATATATTAAGGTTGAACTGGATATTGCTCCGTTATTTTCGGGTAAAGATGCGGTATTGAATATATATCGGGCAGGCTATCATCCGAATGATAAAAAAGACGTTCCCTATAGAAGCTTTACTATTCCACAGGAGATTATCAACGAACATAATAAATATGATTGGCATAGGATAAGTCTTCACTCGAATTTGGGCTTTACACAGTTTTATGTGGATAATGCAGATAAACAAATCGGCTCTGTTAATCTGAATCCTTTAGGGCAGGGAGGTGACTTTATTGCTTTTCCGGTAGTAGGAGATGTGGGCTACTTTGTTCCTGTTGGACAAGGGGCTTCTTTCTCAAAAGTAGAAATAGCCAACTTCCGAAGTCCTTCAAATGTAATCACTACGTTGCAAGATGCAGCATGCCGTATAGATGGTGCTACATCAGGTGTTTTCACTACTTTCACTCCTGAATCTCATTCAGCCCCCATGCTAAGAACGGTCTTTGCTTCTTTGAATGCGAAAGTAAAGAAAGCACGACTATATGTTACTTCACGCGGTATCTATGAGACAGGGCAGACGCATTATATTTTTTACTATCCTACTCCTGTTTTCATTCTATTTATATAATTGATTATTAACTTAT